>Ga0208942_1000867_pt1 | contig 11522 bp, 8 predicted proteins | sample GreLakmeSU08MSRF_FD_187704 | JGI IMG/M metagenome (GOLD analysis project Ga0208942, IMG submission 187704) | Freshwater lentic microbial communities from great Laurentian Lakes, MI, USA - Great Lakes metaG SU08MSRF (SPAdes) | ecosystem: Environmental > Aquatic > Freshwater > Lake | place: Great...
TGACCGCAGCTAAATCGACCTTATTGGCCCGTTTGATCGCCATGAACTCGCGCTGAAAGGCCGGCTCCTCGGCAAATTTCTCCAAGCCGCGCAGCAGATCGAGATTACGCACCCAATCCGCCTGCCCCAATGTTCGCGTGAGAAGTGCCGCTAAGCGCGGGTTGCTCTTCAGCAGCCAACGGCGCGGGGTGATGCCATTGGTCTTATTTTGAAATTTACCGGGGTAAAGTTCGTTAAATTCCGGAAAAAGATTCTGCTTTAATAATGCCGTGTGAATCTCCGCTACGCCGTTAACAGTATGCGAGCCGACCACGGAGAGATTCGCCATGCGCACCTGCTTATGGCCATTTTCTTCAATCAGGGAGCAAACGGTTTTCTTCCCATTATCACCAGGCCATTGCCGTTCGACCGCCAGCAGCAGTTGCTCATTGAGGACATAGATTATCTGCAAATGACGCGGTAAAAGTCGCTCAAAGAGCTCCACGGTCCATTTCTCGAGGGCCTCGGGCAAAAGGGTGTGGTTCGTGTAAGCAAAAGTCCGGCGCGTAATGGCCCAAGCGTCGGCCCACGCCATATTTTCTTCATCTAACAAAATCCGCAGCAATTCGACGATCGCGATGGCGGGATGAGTGTCATTGAGCTGGACCGCGACCTTGTCCGAAAAATTATCCCATGAGTTGGCCGGCTGGCGGAAATGGCGGCGGATGATATCGCGCAATGAACACGCCACAAAAAAATACTGCTGCATTAACCGCAGCTCTTTGCCGTTTTCAGTTTTATCGTTCGGGTAAAGCACTTTTGAGACCGTCTCACCGATCGCCTTCTCCCGTACGGCCTCGACGTAACCACCGCGATTAAAAGCCTCGAGGTCGAAATCTTCCGTTGATTTGGAAGCCCAGAGCCGCAGCAAATTAACGGTCGTGGTCCCGTAGCCGGCGATGGGAATATCATGCGGCACCCCCAAGATGGTCTTCGTATCTACCCAGCGGGGACGAGCATTTCCGCGGTCATCAAAAACATTTTCGACGCGACCAAAGAGGCGCACTTCTTGCGCATAGTCTGGCCGCACCACTTCCCAAGGACTGCCAAAAATTATCCAATTATCAGGGCGCTCCACTTGATGTCCTTGTTGAAAGGCCTGTTTAAAAAGGCCAAATTCATAATAAATCCCGTAGCCAAGTGCAGGATAATCTAACGTCGCGAGCGAATCGAGAAAGCAGGCCGCCAAACGACCCAACCCGCCATTGCCTAACCCCATATCAGCCTCGGCCTCGCGAATTTGCTCGAAATCCTGCCCCAAGGCTTCGAGCGCAAGGCGCGCCGCATCCAACAGATCGGTCGCGAGTAAATTATTTCCGAATAGTCGACCCATCAAATACTCGAGCGAGAAATAATAAAGCCGGCGGACATTTTTCTCATTATGCCGCCGCTGCGTCGCAATCATGCGCTCATGAATCGTATCCCGTACCGCGAGCGCGGTCGCGACCCACCAGTCGCGCGGGGTCGCCGAGGCCGGATGCCGCGCCAAGGTTGAGATCAAATGCCGTTCAATCAGCGGACGCAGGTCCACCTGCGGCGGTTTTACTGCTGGCTGGGGAGCACGACTAGCCGAGCGACTCGCTTTGCTTTTAACAGGCATGGAAAGAATAGATCACAAATCGTGCCGTTGCGGCAGGCAAGTTAGGAATATCGGGCCCACATGACGACTGGATGAACATTGACTAAGCTTACCGCTGAAACCGCCGCAGCAATTCACCGCGACTGAATTCAAAGTGGGTTGGCCGACCAGCCGGACTCGCATGGGGTTGCGTGCAGGCGAAAAGTTGGGACACGAGCGCCAGTGCCTCGGTCTCGTTAGGGCTGCTCGGCAACCGTACCGCTTGCTGGGCTGCGAGTTGGGCTAAGGCCGTCCGGGCCAAATCAAGGTTCTTCCCATCGAGCTGCCCGTCGCGCATCAAGCCGATGATATCGCGCAAAAAAATAACGGCATCACTCGATTCCAACCAAACCGGCACGGCCTCAATGCGGAAAAAATTACGCCCAAATTCTGCGACCTCAAACCCATGGCGTTGCAAAAAAGTCAGTTGGTCGGTTAACAAGGCACTCGCAATGGCGTCAAATTCCACCGGGATCGCAAAGAGTAGACGCTGACTCGCAACCGCTCCTTGCTTAAATTGCATTTCTAAACGCTCGAACCACACCCGTTCGTGCGCGGCCCGTCGATCCAAGACCATCAAACCGCTTGGCGTTTCCCACAAGGCATAGTCGGTATGCGCGGTCCCCAGAAAGCGCCAGCCCAACAGCGCCGCAGAGGCCCTCGGTGCGCTCACCGCTAAAGGGCCGGCAGCCGTTCTGACGATGGCGGGCGCGGAGGGCGTTGCGGGCGGCTTAATCACGAACGCGGTTGACGGCAGATTCACGGTTGCGGGAGCGGCCAAGCTCACGGGATCGCCCGGCATTACCTCCGACGCAGCAGGGTGAACTTGTCCCGCGCTGGCCGGTTCCACTCTGGGGGCCGGCGCGCCCCACTCGCGTAATCGCTGCAATACTGCCCGAATCACAAAACCGCGCACGGCGCCTTCACTGCGGAAGCGCACCTCTCGCTTGGCCGGATGCACGTTCACATCGACCGCGGCCGGATCCAGTTCGAGAAATAATACGGCGACCGGATAACGGCCTTTCGCCAGGGCCGTAGCATAGGATTCAATCAAAGCGTAATTAAGCGTCCGGCTATCGACCGGCCGCCGGTTTACGAACATCAGCAATTCGTGACGCGTCGATCGATTAACTCCGGGTTTACCGATCAGCCCACTCAATTTCAAACCGGGCTCCGCCATCGCCACCGGCAGCAAATCGGCCACCAATTGCCGGCCAAAAATCTCCCCCACTCGCTCCGCTAGCGTGGTACAAACCGGCGACTGAAACAGCACGCGGCCATCCTCAATCAACACAAAAGCCGTCGCGGGACACGCGAGGGCATATAAGCGGACAGTCTGAATAATGTGCGCCGACTCGGTGGCATCCGTTTTTAAAAATTTCCGCCGCGCGGGCACGGAGTTAAATAAATGCGACACGGTAATGCTCGTGCCCGGGGCAAGACCGCATTCACGCACGTGCACAAATTTTCCGCCATTAATCACAATCTCGGTGCCGGCGGCGGCGCTCCCCACGCGCGTCTGTAATTCAAAATGGGAGACACTCGCGATCGAGGGGACTGCTTCGCCTCGAAACCCGAAAGTGCCGAGGCGGTCCAAGTCAGCCGTCTCCACTAACTTGCTGGTCGCGTGCCGCTCGAGCGAGAGCAAGGCATCTTCTTGGGTCATCCCGCAGCCATTATCGACGACGCGGATCAGCGCCCGGCCCCCGGCACGAAATTCCACTGCCACACGCGTGGCGCCAGCATCCAAAGAATTTTCGACTAATTCCTTCACCACAGCCGCGGGCCGTTCAATCACTTCGCCCGCCGCGATCTGATTGGCCACTCGGTCAGTGAGAATATGAATAACAGACATGGCGGTTAAAACGCGCGACCGCGAGCCTTCCCGCTTACCCCAAGAGCTTCTGCCAACGTTTGAACTGCCGTGCCATCTGCGCCGGGCCCGGCATACCCGTGCCTGTGCGCCGCGCCATGGCGGCCGAAAGATCAAAGGCACTCGTCCAGTCTGAACCTAGAGCGGGATGGATGGCTTTCACCTCGGCATTAGTTAGTCGATTAAGCGCCACCCCTTGCTTTTCCGCCAACTTGACCACGGTGCCAACCGCATGATGAGCGGCGCGGAAGGCCACCCCCCGTCGCACGAGATAATCCGCTAAATCGGTCGCCAATAAGGCGGGGTCCGCGACCGCCGCTGCACATTTCGCCCGCTGCATTTTTAAACCAGCCACGGTGCCGGCGAGCACCGCCAGGCAGAGCACCGTTTGATCATGACTATCAAACACCGGCGGTTTGTCCTCCTGCAAATCGCGATTATAGGTCAACGGCAGCCCTTTGACCAACGTCAGCAACGTGTGCAGATTGCCCTGCAGCCGCGCTGATTTTCCCCGCAATAATTCGAGCGAGTCAGGATTTTTCTTCTGCGGCATCAGACTCGAGCCCGTGCAGAAAGCATCGGGTAACTCGATAAATTTAAACTCTTGGCTGGACCACAAGATCAAGTCCTCCGCGAGCCGCGAAAAATGCACCCCCACGAGGGCGCAAGCTGCGGCAAATTCAATATAGAGGTCTCGGTCGCTGACCGCATCCATACTATTTTGAGTCACCCGGGGCCGACCTTGCGCATCCACAAAGCCCAGCAACTCAGCCGTATATTCCCGATCGATGGGCAAGGTTGTGCCCGCAATCGCGCCGGAGCCGAGCGGACACCAATTAGCATGGTCAGCCACCACGGCAAAACGCGCCGCATCCCGCTCCAACATTTCTAGGTAAGCAAAAAAATGATGCGCCAGATACACCGGCTGCGCCCGCTGCAAATGAGTGTAGCCCGGGAGCAAAACGCTCCCATCTTTTTCAACTACGGCGAGAATGGCCCGCTGCGCTGCTTGCAAGCTGGCGATGACCTCCGCGCAGGCGGCCTTAAAATACAGCCGCATATCCGTCGCCACTTGATCGTTCCGGCTCCGCGCCGTGTGCAATTTAGCGGCCGCCGGCACGCGCTTGGTCAGCGCCTGTTCGATGTTCATGTGCACATCTTCCAGTTGCTGAGACCATTTAAATTTTCCCTGGTTGATCTCACTGAGAATCGCCTCCAGCCCGCGATGGATGGCTTTGCACTCGCGCCGCGTGATCAAACCCACGTGCGCCAACATCGCCGCGTGCGCCTGGCTTCCTTGAATATCAAACGGAGCGAGGCGACGGTCAAAGCTGACCGATGCGCTAAAACGCAGCATCAACTCGGCGGGACCCGCCGAGAAACGCCCACCCCAACTGACTTGTGCCTGCTTGCCCATAGGGCAGAAGCAACGGTTACCCCCTCGTTCTTGGCAACGCGGAAATATATGCCCCACCCCCCACCGCTAGACCGTGCAACATCGCGTCAACAGGATAACCTCAATCCATGAAATGAAGCGGGCTAGCGAGTATCCGAGTGGGTTAAGGCTTAATCCCGCTCCCGTCGCGCGACGGCGCTCGCTGCGCAAATCACTTACACGAGGCTCATCGGATCAACGTCGAGCACTTGGATCACATCGTCCGGCCATTTGACGGTGCCCTGCAAGCGCACTAACCCGGGGACCACCACCGTGGTGCGGGCACAAAAATACCAAATCTGGTAACGATATTCATCTTTCACTTTTTCAATCGGCGCCGGGGCTGGTCCACGAATTTCCACGATGCCCCCCAAGGCTTGCTCGACTTGCTTGACCCAGTGCTCCGCGAAAAATTTTATTTTCTCCTGATTGGGACCCCGAAAAATGTGGTGAATGAGATGGCGGTAGGGCGGATAATTAAATTTTTTGCGCATCGCAAGCTCACCCTCCGCAAATCCGTTATAATCGGCATGCCGGGCAAACTGAATCGCCTCTGACTTAGGCGTGAACGACTGCACCACCACCTCCCCCGCCCGATCGCCTCGACCGGCCCGACCCGCGACCTGCACGAGCAGTTGAAAGGTCCGCTCATTGGCGCGAAAATCAGGCACATGCATGGAAAGATCCGCATCGACTAAACCAACGAGGGTAACATTCGGGAAATCCAGCCCCTTCCCGATCATTTGCGTGCCAATAAGTACGTCAATTTTCCCGGCCCGGAAATCGCCGAGAATTTGCCGGAAGAGATGCTTTTTTGCCATGGTATCGGCATCCATTCGCTCCAATCGCGCTCGCGGTAATACCCGCCGGACCGCCTCCTCCACCCGCTGCGTGCCGAGTCCACGCCAACGGATGTCGGGGGCCGCACAGGCCGGACAAACCGCCGGCGCCCCGCGGGCATGGCCGCAGAGATGACATTTCAGCGTCTCATCGGCGCGGTGATAAGTCATCGACACACTGCAGTGCGGACACTGCTCTACGTGCCCACATTTTCGGCACTGCATACTCGAGGCATAGCCGCGGCGATTAATAAAAAGGATAATCTGCTCCTTGCGCTCGAAACGCCGGTGCATGTGATCAACGAGTAAACGCGAAAGGGTTACCAATCCCCGTTGCCGCACGATTTCGATCCGCATATCCACCACGTGAATATCGGGCAATTTTTTGTCATCGACCCGCTTGGTCAGAATATTGAGCTGATATTTACCCGCTTGGACGTTCGCCCAGGATTCCAACGAGGGGGTGGCCGAACCGAGCAAGCAAACACAGCCCGCTAATTTTGCCCGATAGACCGCCACATCCCGCCCGTGGTAACGCGGCGTCTCATCCTGTTTATACGCGGGCTCATGTTCCTCATCGACCACGATCAGCTGTAAATCTTGCACCGGCGCAAACACCGCCGACCGCGCTCCCACCACCACTCGCGCCTGCCCAGAGGCCAACGCGGTCCAGCCATCCAAGCGCTCGCCCTCACCGAGGTGGCTATGCCAAACCACGGTTTTGTGCCCCGCAGATTCAAAGCGCCCCCGCAAGCGGGCTACGGTTTGCGGCGTGAGTGCCACCTCGGGGACGAGATAAATTGCACTGCCCCCGGCGGCTAGGACCTGCTCGACCGCGCGGAGGTAAACTTCGGTTTTACCCGAACCCGTCACGCCATGCAGCAAATGAACGGCAAATTTTCCCGCCGTAAGGCTAGCGCTGAGCGCCTGCACCGCGGTGGCCTGCTCGGCATTAAGTTTAGGGGGCAAGCCCGTCACCACTTCGCCCCCGGTCCAATTATCAGCGTAGGCGACGCGCTCCACGGAACGCGTTTCCTCCCGCACTAAACCCCGTTTGAGCAACGCCGTCACCACCGCCGCGGTGAGATCAAGTCGCGTGAGCACGAGAGATTTTTTTACGGGCTGGATCTGCCCTTGGAGAAATTCTCCCAACCGGGCCTGCTGAGGCGCCTTCTTCCGGAGCAGGCCTAACTCTTCGGCGGTCAGGATACGATTGAGGCTGAGATATTTTTACGGGCTGGATCTGCCCTTGGAGAAATTCTCCCAACCGGGCCTGCTGAGGCGCCTTCTTCCGGAGCAGGCCTAACTCTTCGGCGGTCAGGATACGATTGAGGCTGAGATATTTTTCAGTTTTCAACCGCGCCCCATCACGTACGGCAGCGGGAATCATCGCCTCCAATACTGTCTCCATTCGGGCGGCATAGTAAGTGTGCATCCACCGAGCGAGCCCGAGTAGATCGGGAGTCAGGGCAGGATAATCATGCAGGACGTCACTGATTAATTTCAATTTCTCGAGCGCACAATCGGGCTGAGCATTAAGCTCCATCACTAAACCAAGGTGGTGACGCGAACTAATCGGTACTCGTACCAGCGAGCCCGCTCGTATTTCCGCGCGGAATGCTTCTGGCACTTTATAGTGCAGAAGTTTGTCGAAACCGGCCATGGGCTGAACTCCCACAATCATCCTGCAAGTGAATGTTCGCCCGCGGGACTGAGTCAATGCACGGTCGTGATATTCTGCCGGCAAGCGGAGCCTGCCCCCGTGCAGTCGCACCATCCGCTAGACTCGGCCAACGGCTCTCAATGCAGCCCGCCGCCGAACAATCGTCGCACGGGGAAGGTGGTCGCCTGCCACAACTCTCTTGCCGGTCAGGATATTTTCCCGCACGCCTTAACGTCATCACCCCCGCTGGACACACCTCGCCTTGACCATTTTCTACACAGCAGTGTGCACTGAGTAAGATCAACCGACCCCATTTTCCGGATTTGCCCTCATCCATGACCCCATCGCCTTCGTCACCTTCCGCTTACCAAAAAACCTGGTCGGTCGGTACCCTGACCTACACGACGGCCGGACTCGCGCTGTTGTTCACTTGGCTGCTATTCGGTGATTTCGCCTATATGATGCGCGAAAGATCAGCGGTCCCCGTCACCCAGCTGATGCTCAAAAAGTATCAGGCTAGCGATTTAGTTACCGGAATTTTTCTCCTCACGATCCCGCAAGCAATTATTTTTTTTGTTGGTCCGATCGTTAGTTATTGGAGTGATCGTCACCGGAGTCGCCGAGGACGGCGTCTGCCTTTTCTTTTATGGCCCACGCCTTTTGTGACGCTCGCAATGTTAGGCCTAGCCTACAGCCCCGCGATCGGGCGGGCCATCCACCACTGGAGCGGCGGCAACCCCGCCAATGTCAACCGCACCATCCTTCTAACCATGGGGGCTTGCTGGATCGTTTTCGAAATCGGGGTAGTCATTTCCAACGCGCTCTTCAACGGACTGATCAACGATGTCGTGCCGCGCGCGTGGCTCGGTCGTTTTTACGGCCTCTTCCGCGCCGTGGGGCTTGGGGCGGGCATTTTCTTTAACTGGAAAATCATCGGCCACGCCGAGGCCAACTACTCGATTATTTTAGCCACCGTGGGCCTTATTTATGGCGTTGGCTTTTCGGTGATGTGCTTGCGGATCAAGGAAGGCGACTATCCGCCGCCGCCGCCCACCACCCCGGGCCGACCTCTCGTGGTCGAGGCGATGGGCGCTTATTTCCGAGATTGCTTATCCAAACCTTATTATCTGTGGGTCTTTTCCTTTATCGCTTTGGCCAACGCGGCCTTTCTCCCGGTCAACACGTTCGCCATTTACACTGCGAAAAGCTACGGAATGACGGTGGAGATTTATGGTAAATACCTCGCGATAACTTTTCTGACCTCATTTGGCCTATCCTTTCCGCTCGGCTGGCTAGCGGATCGCTATCACCCGCTCCGCGTTGGGCAAGGGGCTCTTTTACTCTATGCCGGCCTCATGTTGGCCGGTTTCGTCTGGGTGCACGATCAGCCGTCCTATGGCATCGTGCTCCTCGCCCATGGGATTGTTTCGGGCATTTTCTTCACCGGGACCGCGGCCATCGGCCAAATGCTCTACCCCAAATTAAAATTCGCCCAATTTGCCGCCGCGGGCAGTCTGATCGCGGCCATCTTTAATATGGGTCTGGGCCCACTGCTGGGCGCCATGCTCGACCGACTGGGCAGTGATTATCGCTACACTTTTCTGGCCAGTAGTCTGCTCGCAGCGTTAGCGCTGGGCCTCAGCCGCAGCGTCGCTCGTCGCTGGCAACAGTTCGGCGGTAACACCAGTTACACCGCCCCAGAGTAAACCGCGCCCCCGCCGCCCCGAGTCCCCCGCTTCCGAGTTGACAGCACGAAAGTGCCGCCCCGACATTGCCGCTGTGAGTCACGTTGTTGCCCGCGAAAAATTCCAAGCCTATCTGGCCAGCCGCGGGCTCCGGGTAACGAAACAACGCCTCGCCATTTTTGCCGCCGCCTTGGCGCAAACCGAGCATTTCACCGCGGAACAACTCCTCGACCAAGCCCGCGCGCTCGACGATTCCGTCTCTCGCGCCACGGTGTACCGCACGCTGCCTCTCATGACCGCCTGCCTACTTTTACGCGAAGTTGATATTGGCTCTGGCGAGAAATTTTATTTTGCCACCAGCAGCGGCGCCACGGAAGTAGCCCAAGTGGTGTGCGTTGATTGCCACAAAATCTCCGAAATTAATGCGCCTTTTATGGAATGGTATGGCAGCACCGTCGCCTTGAAACTCGGCCTCAAACCCATCGCTCAACGGCTGCAAGTGAGCGCCCAGTGCATCGCCTTTCAATCGAGCGGCCGCTGCCCTCACCATCGTAAAAAATAACATGCTCCGTCCCGCTAAACACGATTCGCAATTTGAAATTCAATTCTTTGAAGCGGTCTATCAACGCTGCCCCGGCTACACCGAGGTCGTCGGTCTGCTCGGCGGGCTCTACACGAAAGCCGGCCGCATCGTCGATGGCTTACGCATGGATCGCAAACTTGTGCGGCTCGAACCCGCGAACCCCACCGCCCATTATAATTTAGCCTGCAGCTTAGCCTTGTGCAAAAAACGCCCCGATGCCCTCCGCGCGCTGCGCACGGCAATTTCTTTAGGCTACGATGATCTCGACTGGATGCAGCAGGACCCCGACCTCGAAGGTTTGAAATCTAATCCGGAATTTCAAAAATTGATTCATCAGCTTAAGCCGCAGAGTTGAAACGCCGGGGCCGAGCCTCACCGCAGCCCAAAAATTAGCTGCAGCATGGTCTGCAAATCTCCGCCGGGCGCGTAGCTCGATCCGCGCTGCTTGACCAACGATTTGCAACGATAGGCCCGGACGCTCGCCGCTTCGACCGACCTGATGTGCACCGACTCTGATCGTAACCCCGCGACCTCGGCGGGACCGAGCGGCGTCCAAGCAAACGGGAGGCCCGTCGCGTTGCACTCAATTTCCCAGCCCGAGACAAACCCCAGAGGCAACGGCTTGCGGAGCAAAGCCGGATAGCGCCGGATAAAATCTGGCGTTCGGCTGGTCACGACGCGCACGCGCACGACGCTCCGCATATTAGCGAAATATTGCTGAAGATTATCCACCCGGCGCTCCCGCCATTGCCGGAGAAAATCAAGCGGATCGAGGCCCATTAAATTCATGCCGTTCCACAGTCCGTGCTCGTTGGTACTGCCGAATTTTTTCCAAGCATACCAAGACGAGAAATTAGTCGTTGCCATCAGCCCGATCTCAAAATGCAGATGCGCCCGCTCCGCCGGAATGCCCCCACCCCCGGCACTGTGCCCCATCGTCGCAATCACCTGCCCCAGCTGGACGTGGCTACCCACCCCAACGCCCGGTTCAATTTTAGCCAGATGGGCATAAAGAGTAAAAACCGCCGGCGTTACGCCCGGATGCTCGATGACAATATAGCGACCGTAATTACTTTCCCGGGGCTTGATGCTGAGATAGCGCACCACCCCGGGTAGAGCGGCAAAAATCTTATCGGTGGGCTCACCGCGCGCATCGCGACCCACGGGTTTAATATCGAGCCCTTCGTGAAATTGCCCACCAGCACTCCGCACACAGCCAAAAAGACCGGACTCCGGATCGCCCGACACCGTGGGCTGTACCCAAGCCGCGCTACTGCGACCTTGCGCCCAAGCTCGATTGGGAGTCGGCCAAGTCAGCTCCAAGCGTTGCGCAAAACTAAATGGTGCCACAAAAAAACTGAGTCCGAGCAAACAGCGGCGGCTAGCAGCGGCCCGCCGAAGCCACCCGACCGAGGTCACTCTGAATTTAGCCCTAAACCATAGCTCGATCATGACTCAAGGGGCTGATCGCGCCGCCGCCGCGATCGCATTTGAGGTACGCTTGAGCCGAGCCACTTGCTCGGCCAAATCAGTCGCCGGCGTCTCAATAAAAATCAATATTCCATCTGCCGCCATCGCCGGCTCGAGCCGCCGCGCCCCTACCGGCACATCATTTAAGACCAACACGAGACGCTGCCCGTGCTGGGCGACCGACAATCGATAGAGATCGCGGCTCGCGGCAGGGGTAAGCTCGAGCAGCAGACAGGGCCCTAGATCCACTTGCGCGATCTCGGCGTTGACGATGTCGTTTTCGACGATCACGGGTTTCGCATTAACCGTGATCAGCA
>Ga0208942_1000870_pt1 | contig 11504 bp, 11 predicted proteins | sample GreLakmeSU08MSRF_FD_187704 | JGI IMG/M metagenome (GOLD analysis project Ga0208942, IMG submission 187704) | Freshwater lentic microbial communities from great Laurentian Lakes, MI, USA - Great Lakes metaG SU08MSRF (SPAdes) | ecosystem: Environmental > Aquatic > Freshwater > Lake | place: Great...
CAGAAGAAGAGGAAGCCGATTAAGAGAAATGGGATTATTGAAAAAAGGAAGGAGACAAGCAGTGATTGTGAAGGAACTCGGACGTTCCAACCCTTAGATGGCGGGTTAGATGTAAGTGCATCGACGATCGTTGGCTCTTGGCGAGCGACATAGGAGGCTTCTACCTTTGTTGCACCTTTAATTGCAGCGCCTGGTTTTAATATTAAGCGGAGTTTTTGATTTTTATCTACTATCTCGGCCGAGTCGACGTTAGAGCGCGCAATAGCATCAAGGGCTTGCGATGTTTCGATCTGCGTATAACGGTTCCCGGCGGATGTAATCTGACCAAAGATAGAGACAGCGAAAATTGCAACGAGAATCCAAAAAAGTGGCCCACGAAAGATTCGACCGGCACGGGTCGCTGGCTTCTTGGGTGTAGAGCTCCCCGCAAAACTCTTCTTCAAAGAGCTCTTCTTTACCGGCTTCTTCGTATCAGACATCTCTTTTATTTCTCGTTTCTGAAGGGTTTAGGAGTACATGTGCTTAGCAAGCACAGCGATAAATGGAAGGTTACGATATTTTTCATCAAAGTCGAGACCATAGCCAACAACGAAATCTGGTGGAATCTCAAAGCCAACATACTTGACATCGACCCTAACTTTTGCCGCCTCTGGCTTGCGCAAGATAGAGAGGATTTCAACACTACTAGCGCCACGTGATTCGAGGTTCGCCTTTAGCCATGAGAGTGTTAGACCTGAATCAACAATGTCTTCAACGATTAAAACATTGCGCCCGGTTATGTCACGATCTAAATCTTTTAGAATTCGAACCACGCCACTAGATTTTGTTCCAGAGCCATACGATGACACAGCCATCCAATCCATCTCAACGTGGCGCGCTAGTGCACGCGAAAGATCGGCCATAGCCATAACTGCACCTTTGAGCACACCAATTAAAAGGAGATCTTTTCCTGCGTAATCTTTATCAATGCGCGCAGCGAGCTCTTTGATTTTCGCTTGGAGCTCTTCTTCTGTGACAACTACGCGCTCGATCTCGTTTTCAACTCCAGCTAAATCCACGAAGGCTCCCCTTGGCTCAGTTACGTAAGAGCGAAAGTCTGCCCGAAAAACGCTCAACCTTCACACCACCCGGCAGGTGGGATGGACCCTGCCCGCTCCATCCCATAATTAGCGCCTCAACTGCGGCAACATGCTCGGCCGAGATTGAGCCTGAAGGCGCTCCTGCGGCATAGATGGCCGTACGAATAATCCGGCTGCGGATCGCCCGTGGCAGATGGGCGAGATGCTCGCACTCCAGATCTCCTAAATCCAGATGCTCAATCTCTCGCCCTGCCCACGCATCCAGGGCATCGGCATCATGGCGCAGTAGTTCGGCGCTACGCGCAAGGGCCTCAGAGATTCCTGGACCAATTGTTTTTTCAAGTGATGGGATTGCGACTGTGCGCACACGCACGCGCGCAAATTCTGTATCTTTGTTATGTGGATCCTGCCAGGCATCTAAAGAAAGCTCATTACAAAGTTTTTCAGTCTGCTCGCGCGTAATAGAGAGTAGCGGGCGGATATATTTCCCATGATGTGGCGCCATTCCCGATAATGATCGTGTTCCTGAGCCTCGAGCTAACCCTAACAAAACACTTTCAGCTTGATCATCGCGGGTATGTCCTAAGAAAATCGCAACTGCATTTAATTTTTCGCCGACTGAATCTAGCGCTGCATATCGCGCCTTACGCGCCGATGCTTCAAGCCCTTCCGTAATCTCAACACTGACCTTTGCAACTGTTGTTTCAATACCCAGAGACTTCATCTGCACTACAACTGTTGCTGCTTGAGCAGCAGATGTTGATTGAAGTTGGTGATCAACTGTCACTGCATGCAGTTGAATCGCTAACTTTGGTGCCTCAAGTGAAAGGGCATATGCAAGTGCTAAAGAATCAGCGCCACCCGATACGGCGACACAAACGAGATCACCGGCCTCTAACTTTTCAAGCCATAGGCGAACCGCGTTGCGAATTACTGGTGCAGTTGCGCTCATGTGATAAGACTAGACCCGACCACCAAATGGCATAAGACCCTTAACACTATAAATGCTTGAGTAGAGCAACCCCTTATCTTTCGAGTTTGCCTCCCACATCATGCCGTTACCTGCATAAATCGACATGTGATGGATTGTTGAGATAGTCCCCTTGTACGAGTAAAACAAGAGATCTCCCGGAACAAGGGCATTGAGTGAAACATGCTTGGTATAGCCCGTATACAGCGCTGAGTTAAGTCGATCCCAGTTTGGCCAACCAAGGCCGGCGTACTTATAAGCGGCATAAACAAGGCCCGAACAGTCAAAAGTATTTGGTCCCTCACTACCCCATACATATGGCTTACGGGCCAGAACTTGTTTCTTTGCAAACTCAACGGCCTTTAACCGCTGCGCCTCATCTGTACGAATAGTTGATCGACCCTTAAATCCAATATCAGGCCAGATCTTTGCCTGTCCTGGAGTTTGACCAGCTTGATTTGCTTGGGCCTCTTCTAAGAGTGCAAGTTGGCGCTGTTGCTCCAACGTTGTTCGTACCTTGCGCGCGCTCAGTAAATCTTTCATCAATTTATCTTGAACTTTTTGTAGCTTAGCAACTTCTTTAGCCTGCTCAGCCTTTGCATCATCGGCCGTCTTTTTTGCCGCAGCAACTTTATCGGTAGCTTTCTGTTGTGCAACCTTTGCTTCATCGGCGGCCGCTTTAGCTGCACGTGCGATTACTTCAGCGGCTTTAAATCTCTCTAGCGCGATTGTATTCTTAGATCCCAACGTGCTTAACGTACTCAGTTGATCCATTAAATCCTGCGGACCATTTGCACTAAGTAGCGGTTCGATATCGCTCATACTTCCGCCCAAAATATATGCATTCGCTGCAAGGCGGCCAATTACTCGATGTGCCTCCTCCACTGCAGTTGCCGTTTCAGCGGCGTACTTCGCAGCAGCGCGTGCCGCCACCTCTGCGATAGCCAACTCCTTTTGTGCCTTTACATAAAGGGCTGTTGCAGCATTTGCTTTCGCTGTTAAAGTTCGCAGGTTTTGATTCGCAGCCGCTAATTTTGCCGCTTGGGCATCGGCAGCTTTTTTCTTCTCTGCTTCGACCTTCTTTGCAGCCTCGATTTGGGCCAACGTTGGTTTTGGGGTCTTTGCTAATGCCGGCGCCGATGTCAGCGTCAGTGCAGCGATGAGAGCAAGTGAAATCGCTCTATATCTCTTCAAATCACAACCTCCGGAGGAAGGTCTTAAGAATAAATGAGTTAGCTTAGAAAAGAGGGGTAATAGGTGCTGGTGTCCTCAATTAGATACATCACGGCGTACAAATAAGAATGATGCGACTATGGCACCCACTGCAACGTAAATTCCACCAACTAACAATGCATGTGAGTATTCGACTCCAGTTGTCATGCCTCTTGGCTTGCCACCAGATGCTATGGCGGCAAGCTGTGCACCAGGCATCCAATCTTGTAGTGAGTTCTTAACGGCTATTAAGAGGTTTTCAACGATCAACAACCACAAAACACCAAATGAGATTGAGCTAATTGGTGAGCGAAGTAATAGACCCAGAACCATGCCGATCGTGCCAAAGCCAATGACTGAGATGATTATGTTGATAAAGGTGGTAAGTAGTGCATGGCGTCCATCGGCACCAAACCAGAGATCAGTTGAGACCCTTGCACGGGGTGCTAAAAGGATTGATGCACTAATGCTGATAACGCCCGAGAGAATAATCATGACGAGTGCAAATAACTTCATCGCTATGAATTTTCCTGCCAACACACGCAACCGTCCTGGTTGGCGAACCAAAATATTGCGCAATGTGCCATACGTATACTCCTGCGCAGTCTGTGCAGCGAAAACGCAGAGCGCAATTATCCCTAGAAAGCCACCGACGCTACTAAAACCCTGCACCCCACCAGTTGCAAGTGCCAGGACCTCACGACTGACCGTGCGCCCACGATCTGAGTTTCCATCGGGTGAGTCAATGAGTAAGAAGAGAAGGGAGGAAAATAGTGCACTAAAGAAAACGACTGCACCCATGGTGCCCAGAAAAAGCGTTGGTCGACGTAACTTACGAAGCTCAGAAAATGCAACGTTCCACATTATTTCTCACCCGTCATTTCAAAAAATGTCTCTTCAAGATTTGGTAGCTGAGGAGTTAGCTGTGAAAGCGTTATGCCAGCATCGAAGGCGGCTTTGTTGAAATCAAGGGCCCATTCGGCAGGACCTTCAACGTGTACTGCGCCATCTCTAATCATCGCGCGGTGCCCAGCAGCTTCGGCGATTGCAAGCAGGGTTGCAAGTTGGCCACTGTTAGCGCCCTTAGCAATAATCACTGGCTGTTGATCCAGCATTAAATCCCTCATCTTGCCGGTGAATACAACCTCGCCTTTGCGCAACATCACTAAGTAATCACTGATGAGTTCGAGTTCAGATAAAAGGTGAGATGAAACAAAGACCGAGGTTCCATCATCTGCCAGCGAGCGCAATAGGGCACGTACCTCTTGAATTCCCTCTGGATCCAAACCATTTGTTGGCTCATCCAACATCAACAACTTTGGATTTGGAAGCAGCGCTGCTGCAATACCTAAGCGCTGCTTCATTCCGAGTGAGTACGTCTTGTACTTTGATTTAGCACGATCACCTAAGCCAACCTGATCGAGCAGATGTTGAACCCGATCAGTTGAAAAGCCACCCAAAGTTGCCAAGTAATTTAAATTCTCTTTACCGCTCAAAGCTGGATAGAAGGCCGGACCTTCGATCATGGCCCCTACACGTGGCAGGTATCTCTCTGGATGCTTAATTGATTCACCCAAGATTTCGCCAGTACCCCCCGTTGGCGTGATTAATCCAAGCAGCATCCGCATAGTGGTGGTCTTACCCGAACCATTTGGTCCGACGAAGCCGCAGATTGTGCCGAGTGGGACCTCAAATGTTGCATGAGATACGGCCATTCGCTCGCCGTACTTCTTGCTTAAATCTGTAACTGAGATCGCCGTATTGGACATAACTCTAATTTACGCAGTTAGTTGAGCTGCCACAAGTACTACTGAGAGCATGCTCAAATAAGTTATAGACCACTGAAAAATCTTTCCAGCAGTCTTTCCATAATCAGGTGAGCTTTCTTTAAGGGCTATTAATTCGCGAGCAAATACCAAACCAAGCAAGACTGTAATGATTAAGGACCATGTTGGTAGTCTGGCCGAGGTGATTAACCAGATAGATGATGCAATCATCAAAATTGTATGAAGCCACATCTGTTGATGAACTTTGGATTTAGGGGCTACAGCAGGGAGCATCGGAATACCAGCTGCCGAATAGTCATCTTTATATTTAATTGCCAGTGCCCAAAAATGTGGCGGTGTCCAGAAAAAGATCACCATGAAAAAAGCTAGTGCAGTTAATGAGAGCGCATTGGTGACGGCCGCCCAACCAATAAAAACTGGCATACACCCTGCAGCACCGCCCCAGACAATATTTTGAGACGTGCGGCGCTTTAATCCAACTGTGTAAACCAAAATATAAAATGTGATTGCAATAAGTGATAAGAGGGTTGCAAGTGGTGTTGTAAAAATCCAAAACATAATAAGTGATAAGAGCCCGATAGCCGTTGCAAAGACCGTTGCATTTGTCTTACTAATGAGCCCTGTAACAATTGGCCGATTGGACGTTCTGGCCATTAATTTGTCGCTCTCGCTTTCAATCACCATATTAAATGCATTTGCACTTCCTGCAGATAGGGTCCCAGCAAGAATTGTTGTGGCAACCAATGAAAAAGATGGCAGCCCCTTAGCCGCTAGAACCATCGCAGGTAGCGTAGAGACCAAGAGCAGCTCGACAACACGGAGCTTCATTAAATGTATATACCCACGTACAACGCTCTTCATGGCCATAGATTACTTGCCAGCGTGGCATTCGGTTTACTCAGATCACCTGGGGCTCACCCCGCGAGCACCCAATGGACGAGGTCCGCATCACATCTGCCCGTATTAGAATATGCGAATGCGCCGTAATTACATCGCTCTTGCAGTTATAGCCTCGATCTGTGCAATGTCTACACCGGCACAGGGTGAAGTTCTATCGAGTGAGACAAAGATGTCACTTGTAAAAACAATCACTGGCACGATCTCTCCAAAATCAGTGAGATCTTCAGGCACTGGTCTCGTGAGCGCCCACAACATGATGTACAACCACAGTGTCACAATTTATGACGCATCCACTTTTGAATTACTTAAAACAGTTCCTGATTCGGTGCAACTCTCGAAGTTTGGATACTCAAAGTACTCATCGATATATAAGGGCGCACCTGTTGAAGGATCGTATTCACCCGATGGAAAGTATCTATATGTCACTAACTATGCCATGTACGGTAAGGGGTACAGCCGTGAAGGACATGACACATGCTCTCCAGCATCAGATTACGACGCAAGTTTTCTCTACCGTATTAATTTAAGCAGTTATGAAATCGATGCTGTATATCCAGTTGGTTCAGTTCCTAAAGTTGTAGAGGTAACGCCAGATAATAAATATGTACTCGTTTCCAACTGGTGTTCATACGATCTCACAGTGATTTCAGTAGAGACACAACAGAGCGTAAAAAGATTAAAAATCGGACGCTATCCCCGAGGAATAGCTGTTAGTACAGATAGTAAAACCGCTTATGTGGCTGAGATGGGCGGAAGTCGCATCCATGTCATAAATCTGGGTGACTTCTCGCTCTCATATATTCCAATTGGAAGTAACCCTCGCGCAATCGTTCTTTCGCCCGATAACTCCACCATGTATGTAACTATGAACTTATCTGGGAAAATTGCCTCGTGGAACCTCTTAGCCAACAAGCCTGGTAAAACAGTAAAGACTGGCAAAGCTGCTCGAAGTCTTGCTATTTCAAATGATGGCTCTGCGCTGTTTGTAGTCAACTTTGAGAGTGATACGGTCTCTAAAGTGCGCACAAGTGATATGAAAGTTCTACAGAGTATAAAAGTATGTAATGAACCGATTGGGATTACCTTTGATACGCCAACTCAGCGCACTTGGGTCGCCTGTTACGGTGGTTCTATAAAGATTTTTGATAATAAATAATCACGGGGCCGGAGCTACCTCCGATATCACCGCCGGGATATTTGGTGCAGCGATTCGGCCAAGTAAGCGATCAATAGCCGCCCTTGCCTTATTTTCTGCTCTTGCTCCTCGCGGGATTTCATCTGCCAAGGTTACAAATACATATTCACGATCGGTGGACTCAACATAGCCAGCCAAAGTTACCGTGCCATTGAGTGTGCCAGTTTTAGCGCGGACTAGACCAACGGCGTTTGGCGCAGTTGTTAAAAACCTAGATCGAAGCGTCCCTGAAACTCCCCCCACGGGCAGGGATGTGTAAAGGAGATTATATTTTTCATCTTTTCGCACCTTAAATAATAACTGCCCAACTATTTGTGCAGTTACCCGGTTCTCTTTGGATAAACCACTGGCGTCGAGAGCAACTAATTTTGATGCATCAATCTCAAAACTCGTAAGTATTTGAGTAAAAGTTTCACCTACTCCAGATGTGCTAAAGGCATTGCCAGCAGCGCGCGATGAGAGCCGAGCTAAGCGATCGGCTAATGCGTTATCACTCCATTTGAGCATAAAGTCAAGGATTTGATCAAGCGGCGGCGATGTATCACTAACAATGGGCGAGGCTGCATTTAATAAAGCATCATCGCCGCTTACCGCTTTCATTTTTGGTTTAAATCCCCGTTTTGCCCAAAAACTCTTTAAGTTGGCCACATCCCGTGAGTACAGGCCAGAATAGAGAACTGTAATCTTTTTGAGAGAGCCACCATTTGCTCTTTTGATAGCACTCAATGAATTAAAAGCAAGGTATGGCAGAGATTCGCGTTTCATCTTTCGAGCAACGTTATGGTTCAAACTAATCCATGGATCATAACTGCCTTGGATTACAAGAGTCCGATCCTCGAGGCCCAACGAGATAGTTGTCCTAAAGATAGATTGCGGATCTAAATACTTCAACGTTGCAACCCCAGCTAAAAGCTTCATAACCGATGCTGGTTTGCGTTGCGAGTAAGAGTTTCTTTCATACACAACTTCACCCGTTGTCACGTCAATCAAAATCATTGCGGGGTTGGAAAGAGCGCGTGCGTTTAAGAGCTCGTCAAATGCTGCAGGTATGGATGCAGCAGATAGCGCTGCATCCACTGGCGTAACCGATAGAGCCACAACCACGGCAAGGAGAGAGATCCCTAATTTACTTCGCACAGTAAACCTTGTTGATAGTGCTCATGTAATCAGTTTAGAGTGCATCTATGTCATCACCAACAACCCCAGCCAGTATTGGCCCGGGTGAATTCTTTCCGGTAGTTGGCGTTGGACCTCATGAAAAACCCTGGCCGGAAGGCGCTCAATACGACTCTGAGTTATTGCTAAATGGTGATCGCAGAAATGTTTTAGATCACTATCGCTACTGGAGTATTGAGGCCATCGTCGCTGACTTAGATACCAAGCGCCATAAGCTACAAATAGCTATTGAAAACTGGCAGCATGATTTAAATATTGGTTCAGTCGTTCGCACGGCAAATGCATTTAATGTCGCTGGAGTGCATATCGTTGGAAAGCGCGATTGGAACAAGCGCGGTGCGATGGTGACCGATAGATATTTAATGGTTTATCATCATCCAACGGTCCAAGATTTTGCAGATTGGTGCAAAGAAAATAATCTCCCAATTATTGGAATCGATAACGTCGCAGGTTCAAAGCAGTTAGAAAATGCACAACTGCCTGAGAGTTGCGTGCTCTTATTTGGCCAAGAGGGCGCCGGTATGTCAGATGAAGGAATTGCAGCTTGTAAAGTTTTATATGAGATTAATCAATATGGTTCTACTCGTTCAATGAATGCATCAGCTGCTGGAGCAATCGCTATGTACCACTGGGCATTGCAGCACCTACCGCGATGAGAAAGATTTGGCTAACGCGTAACTTAATTCTCTTGACGTTAGTTTCCTTGGCACAAGATGCTGCGAGCGAACTGTTATATCCACTCTTACCTATTTTATTAACAGGTGTAATAGGAGCTGCGCCATTAGCACTTGGGCTTATTGAAGGTTGCGCCGAAGCCGCTGCAGGTTTTACTAAGCTAATTAGTGGAAAATCTAGTGATCGCTTGGGTCGCAAACCCTTTGTTATCTCTGGCTACTCATTAGCTGGCCTCGGTAAAGCACTCGTTGTCATTGCGACGAGTTGGCCACTTGTTTTCTTAGGCCGCGTAACCGATCGGATCGGAAAGGGAATGCGAAGTGCTCCACGAGATGCCCTTATCTCTGACTCGGTAGATAAAGCGCACTTAGGGCGTGCATTTGGTTTCCACCGTACTGGCGACAATATCGGAGCCGTTATCGGGCCTGGAATCGCTTTAATTGGGCTGGCCATGCTCGATGGAGATGTTCGAGCAGTAGCCCGCTGGGCTTTGATTCCAGCGATTATTTCAGGGCTTTTGACCTTATTAATTAAAGAAAACTTTGTCCGAAGACCAAAAATTAAAGTAGCGAAGACACCACACCCACAATTACCACAGAAACTCAAGCGAGTGATCGCGATATTAGTTTTGATTCAATTAACTAATATCCCAGATCTTCTTTTATTGCTACGTTTACATGACATTGGTTTTTCAACGCAAGGTGTCGTGCTTTCATACATGCTCTTTAGTGCAGTAACGGTGCTTGCAGCATTTCCAGGTGGTTATATCGCCGATAAACTTTCGCCGCAAATAGTCTATGCAGTTGGTTTACTTGCATTTGCAATAGCTTATGCAACGCTCGGTTCAACTCAGAATCACACAATCGCACTTATTGCACTGGCTCTATATGGCCTGTTTCCAGCACTTACTGATGGTGTTGGCAAAGCGTGGATCGCAAGTTTGAGCGAAGATAACCACCGCGGTCGTGCACAAGGTGTCTATCAAGCTTCAATGAACTTTGCTGTGCTGGGTGCTGGTATTTGGGGTGGTGCACTCTGGAGTAAAGGAGATATTCAGTGGCCTTTAATGATCGCTGCCAGCGGTGCACTTATTGGCGCGATAGTTCTTGCAACAGGCCATCTACGGAACGCTCGATCATAAGCAGGGTCTCTTCATAGGCTTCAATGGATTGGTTATACGGATCTGGAACCTCTAATTCATAAAACTGTGCCGATGCAGGATCAATTGCCGATAGTGAAGGATCAAAGCTACGTAAATAGAAAACCTTACTCCGAGACTCCTCATCTGATGCAAGTTGAATTACCTTACTGAAGTTGTTTGAATCCATTACTAAAATTAAATCTGTTGCAAAGAAATCATTTGATTGAAATTGACGCGCAGCATGTGTGTGCTTGTACCCGGCGTTTTCCCAAACCTTTTGCGATGTTGGGTGTGCGCCTTGACCAATATGCCAGGCCCCGGTGCCTGAGCTATCGACGATGATCTTTGGCGCTTTCCAATCAGCGGTGCGATTAGATAAGACAGCTGCCGCCATAGGTGAGCGGCAGATATTGCCCATGCAGACCATCGTTATACGTATCTCAGGCAGAGATTTAAGTCGTTTAATCAAGCCTCGGGCTCTTCTGCCAACGCCTCTTGTACCGACTTTAAACGCCGTTCAATCTCATCTGCCTCATCGATTCGCCCTTGCATACGAACTATTTTTGCAATCCGGGATTCAACATCGATGATGAATTCGAAGTCTTTGGGCTCATCTTCGCTAACCACCGATAAAACCTGCTCTAAAGTAGCTAAACCCTCATCGAATTTTTCAAGGAGTATCTGTGCCTTACCTAATTCGAAGAGGGCAAAGGTTTCACGGCGGTGATCGTGCCCAGTTTCAAAGACATCGATTGCCTTGCGGGCGGTTTCAAGTGCGAGCTCACCCTCGTTTAATTCAATCAGGCATGAGGCCATCTTTTGATCACACCGGGCAACGTGAATTACCTCTTTATTGCGCTTAAATAAAATGCGCGCCTCTTTAAATGAATCTATTGCTTTTTCGTAGTTCTTTAATTCACGTTCGGCGCAACCGATTAAATGCAGATCATTTGCCGCACCGATTTCATTGCCATCGACTAAATGCTCTTGTGCGCACTCACGCATTGTCTCAACAACTTTTTCATACTTCTTTGATGTGTACCACCACTCACCGAGTGTGCAGGCCAGCTCTAGGGCAATAGGTGATTTGTTTTCACGTAAAATCTCAACTGCCTTGCTCATTGCAGTTGCAGCTTCATCCATACGCTTTAATTGATTAAGGTTGTAACCAATCGCTGAATAGGCTTGAGCTAGACCTTCACTCGGCGCACTTGCACCTAACGTTGAATAAATATCTCGTGCCGTCTCGGCAAGTGCTAAAGCCTCGTCATACTGTCCGCGTGCATAGATTCTGGCGCTGAGTTCGTAATACGTGCTAGCCCGCTCTTCGCCATCGACTTCAGGAATTCGATCCCAGAGCATCTCCTCT
>Ga0208942_1000871_pt1 | contig 11503 bp, 8 predicted proteins | sample GreLakmeSU08MSRF_FD_187704 | JGI IMG/M metagenome (GOLD analysis project Ga0208942, IMG submission 187704) | Freshwater lentic microbial communities from great Laurentian Lakes, MI, USA - Great Lakes metaG SU08MSRF (SPAdes) | ecosystem: Environmental > Aquatic > Freshwater > Lake | place: Great...
ATTAACCTGAATTGAGACCTCTTTGTTGGCATAAGGCGTTTTGCCATCAGAGGTAACACGATACTTCAGAGTTACCGATCCACCAGCTGCAAGATATGTGTAGAAAGCCTTTGTGCCAGGTGAGTAGTACTGAGCGATATCTCCTGTTGCATCAACACTATTTGCCTTTGTATAGACAGGGCCAACCAAACGCATCGAAGGTAGGGTGATTGGCGTAACTGGTGTTGGTGTTGGCGCTGGTGTTCCAGCTGGTAGAGATGCAGCAACATCAAAAGTTACAAGATCAATGTCTGCCTCTTTATCACCCTTACCTGGGTAGATAGGCTTCATCGTTCCGTATAGACGTGCTGGCTTAATCGCGGCACGGTCTTGATTAAGTGCAGTAGGTGTGTTTTCAAGGCCCGTCTTATCGGTGTTGATGAATACGAAGCTCACATCACCCTTTGAATCCGTTGTGCCCTTGAGCTCTGCACCGAAGTTGCCATCGGTTTGTGGTCCAACGACAGTGCCGCCAGAAGTCCAGTTAGCTTTAGAGCCACTGTATGGGGCATTTGCCTGAAGAGTGATCTGAACATTTGCCGCAGCCATGGTGCCATCAGTTGTGACGTGGTATTTGAGAGTCATTGTTGAACCGGCAGCGATATAGGTATAGAAAGCCTTGGTGCCTGCCGAGTAGTACTGAGAAATATCGCCAGTTGCATCCACGCTATTTGCTGCAGTGTATACAGGGCTTATCAAACGAATAGATGGCAATCCCGCAGAAGTACTTGAAGGAATTACCGCGACTGATGCAGCAATCACTAGGGCAAGCGAAACTAGCGCTCGTCCTGTCTTAAGTGTTCGGTTATTCATTTTTTCTCCTTTTACTGGACGATTCCCACGAAAATCATGCATTTCCATGGGTTATTGCTTAGTTAGCTTGCCGACTCCATCCACCGAAAAATAGCGGATGTAATCAACAAATAGTTTTGTTTGATTTATTGCTGGATCAATTGGGCCACCGAACTCGCCGCCCATTGCTAAATTCAAAATGAGGAAAAATTTCTGATTGAAGACCCATCGTCCCGGCTTTACTGACGTCGGTGTTTCGCTTGCGATCAAGCGATCGTCCATGTAAAAATCAATTTTATTCTTTTTCCATTCAATCGCATATACATGGTAAGCATCACTTAGGGGAGCTGGGTTCTGATATGAACCACCTACGCCAGGGCCTTTTCCATAACCTGGACCATGCAAAACTGCTGAAACCAAAGATGGTTCTACGCCGCGAGTCTCGACAATATCAATTTCGCCACATTCGGGCCAAGGATTACCATCTAGCAAATCAGCACCGAGCATCCAAAAAGCTGGCCAAGTTCCATCTCCTGCTGCAACCTTCATACGAGCCTCAATGCGCCCATATTGAAACTGTACTTTTCTGGCGGACTTAATTTTCGCGCTCGTAAACTGGCATTCCCAGCAGGAATTAAGAATCTGAGTTGTAGCGCTGGAATTATCAGTAGCATTACCTTGTAAATCAGAAATTCGATTTGCTGAGATAACTAATTTGCCTTTGCCATCAGTTGAAATATTGGCAGGTTTATTGGTGTAGTACTCAAGTTCGGCATTACCCCATCCGTACCCGTTGCCTATGTCGTACTCCCAATTCTTCGAAGATGGCAGCGCACCTTTCTTGCCGCTAAATTCATCAGCCCAGAGAAGCTTTAGAACTTTTGGCCCCGCGGCTTGAGAGATAGTTGCCGGCGCAACAGCAATAATTGAGGTTGCCAAAACTGAGGCTGCCACTAGGACTGATACCTGCAATCGAGATTTCCGGTTCTGGTTCACGCTGCTACTTCCTCTTCCCTGCCTGCTCGGTCACGCTTTCATAACAAATTACAACTTGGCGCAGTAGGTGTTGCGCTTCTAGCAATTACGCACTTAGATACAGTAGTGTGAAACCGCTTTCATAGTATGTAAAAGCCTACCTCTAGGGCAGGCATATTGGTACTACGAAACGATAACTTTTTTAATTGGCGCTGTTAAATATCAAGGAGTTGGCTATGCGTAAGAAGACCTTATTTAGAGGCTCAATTGCGGTTTCAACCGCAGCTATTTTGGCCGCTGGCGTTCTGGGCACCCCAGCTCGCGCAGCAGATCCAGTAACAATTACGATCTGGACCTTTGGCGATGTTATTCAACGCCAGTTAGTGCAGGAATATAAGAACTTGCACCCAGAAATTACTTTGCAAATCAAGAAGTCAGATTTAGACCCACTAAATGGCACAAATATGGTTACCGCATGTACCTCTAAAACTGGCCCAGATATCGTGGCGGTGGAAGTTCAATATTCAGGATACTGGCGTTCATATCCAAAGTGCTTTACCGATCTGCGCAAAATGAAAACATCAGAGACCAACGTTGTAGCAGGTATCGCTGCTGGTAAAACAGCCCTGGACTTCAAGAAGAATTACTTGCCATGGCGCTGGGAACAAGGCGTTGGTTATGACGATAGCGTAATTGGATTCCCAACTGATGTCGGTGGCTTAGAAGTTGCCTACCGAATTGACTTGTTCAAGAAGGCTGGACTTCCAACTGAGCGCGGCGCAGTTGGAAAATTATGGCCAACTTGGGACAAGTTCATCGCTACCGGTGTTAAGTACAATTCAAAATTAAGTGCTGCAGATAAGAAGGCCGGTAAAGGCTTCCTTGATAATGCCGGCACCATGTATGCAGCAATTATGAATCAAGGAACTGAGAAGTATTACAAGAATGATGGCACTGACGCAGGTAAGTTGATTTATGACACAAATCCACAAGTTAAAAAAGCTTGGGACACAACGATTAAAGCAACTGAAGCTGGCATTGGAACCCGCATTGGTCAGTACACATCTGACTGGAATATCGGAATGAATAAGGGAACCTTTGCAACTATCTTGGCACCAGCCTGGATGATGGATTACATCAAGCAACAAGCTCCAGATACTACTGGCAAGTGGGATATTGCAAGCTTGCCAGGTGGCGGAGGTAACCAAGGTGGAACACAGTTAACCGTTCCTTCTTACGCGCAACACTCTCAGGAAGCATATGACTTCATCACTTGGTATCTCGCCCCAGAACAACAGCTCAAGGTATTTAAGACTTATGGTCTATTCCCAGCAGCCTCAGTTCTGTATAACGATCCAGCTCTGCTTGACTACAAAGATCCATTCTTCAATAACGCTCCAGTTGGAAAGATTTATGCTGAAGGCGTTTCAAAAGTGAAGCCAATCTTTGAAGGCAAGTTACAACGTGCTATTGATCAAGCAATTGGTGCAGGTCTGGGCCGTGTAGCAGCTAAGAAAATGACTGCTAAGAAATCTTGGGAACAAGTCATTGTGGATATCAAAAAAGTTATTAATAACTAGATATTCACAACTAGGTAATTAATAAAACGATGAGTCAACTAAAGGTTAAGGAGGGGCGCCGAAAGGCGCCTCTCTCACCTTGGAAATCAGGTAGTCCCAAAAAGGCAGCCAAATCTAAGAATTCAAGTGAGGGTGTTGCTTCCTTAGACCATCGTTTTGGCATTCCATTCATTGCGCCGTTCTTTGTGATTTTCTTAATTTTCGGACTCGCTCCAGTTCTGTATTCAATTTATATTTCATTCTATAAATGGGATCCGCTAGGTGGATCAACTTTCAACGGGGTTCAGAATTTTGTGACCCTGTGGGGTGACTCTGATTTCTGGTTAGCGATTCGTAATACTTTTAGCATTTGGGCACTTTCTACCTTCCCACAAATGGCGATGGCAATCGGGCTAGCTGTAATTCTTAGAAGTAAGCGGTTACGTGGCGCATCTTTTTGGCGGACAATCTTCTTAGTTCCAAATATCACTTCCGTAATTGCAATCACCATTGTATTTGGACAGTTATTTGGTCGAGATTTCGGAATCATTAACGGAATTCTTGGGCTATTTGGCGTTGACAATATTGACTTCATTGAAGGTGTCGTTCCAAGCCATATTCAGATTGCGGCCATGATTACTTGGCGGTGGGTTGGTTACAACACGCTCATTTTCCTAGCTTCTATGCTGGCGATTCCGGATGAGCTCTATGAGTCTGCGTCCGTTGATGGAGCTACCAAATGGCAGCAATTCATTTATGTAACCCTTCCACAGTTGAAAAATACAATCACTTTCGTATTGGTTGTTGGCACAATTGGCGGTTTGCAGGTATTTGCCGAACCCCAGCAATTGGCAGCAGACGGTGGATCTAGCAAGCAGTTCTTGACCTTGACTCTCTTTCTTTACAACCAAGCATTCGTAAATAACAAGTATGGCTATGCCGCAGCTATTGGTATCGCAATTACTGTGATAGTTCTGATTATCTCGGCAATTAATTTCCTCATTACCCGCCGCATCTCCAATGATGGAAGTGGGCGATGATGGAAAAGATTCCAAAATGGCAGCGCACCTCGCCTCTTAGCTATGTGGCACTTGCCTTAATTACTTTTCTCTCTATTTTTCCTTTCTACTGGATGTTTGTGGTCTCTTCAAATACAAATGCGGAGATCTCCAAGAGCCCACCTTCGCTAATTCCTGGTGGTAGATTCCTCATCGTCGCGGAGAAGGTACTGAGTGCAGAAGGCGTTTACTTCAATACCGCCCTAATGAACACATTTATTGTCGGTACTTCAATTGCCGTTGCTCAAGTTGTTTTCTCAGCTTTTGCCGGGTTTGCCTTTGCAAAACTGAACTTCAAAGGGCGTAAGTTTTTTATTCTTTTCATCGTTGGGACCATGATGTTACCTAGTCAGTTGGGTATCATTCCACTATTTATTTTGGTAAAAAATCTACAAATGATCGACACTTTGTATGCACTAATCGTGCCGGCGTTAGTTACCGCCTTCGGCGTATTTTGGATGCGGCAGATTATTGACGCTCAAGTACCAAATGAGCTCCTCGAAGCTGCGAGTATTGATGGTGCCAGCGTTCCACGTATCTTCTTTGGCATAGTACTTCCAATCATTCGCCAAAGCTCATTTGTACTTGGCTTATTCGCCTTCTTGGCCTCGTGGAACGACTATTTGTGGCCAACTATCGTTTTGCAGAACCCACAAAATTTCACGCTACAAGTAGCACTAACGCAGCTCAAGCCAATGTATGGACTGGATTATGCACTGCAAATGGGTGGAGCATTCTTGGCAACTGCGCCGCTATTGATTCTATTTATCTTTGTGGGCCGCAAGCTCGTGAGCGGTGTCATGGATGGGGCAGTAAAGGGATAAGAATTTTTCTCGGGACAAGAGAAAAGTAAGCACACAACTAAAAGGAAGAGGAATAAAAATGAGTATCAAGACAAAGAAAGTACTTGCTGGTTTTGCTGCCGCTGTAACTGTGCTTGCTTTATCAAGCGCTGTATCAGCTCCGGCAATGGCCGCAGGAGATCCACCGCAAGACACAGTAATCAAGTTGATTAGCCCAGTCTTAACTGCGGCCAATACCAGTGAAGCTGAAGCAAATCAGAAGATGGCAGATCAATGGGTCACCAATGGTTGGTTTGGATCTGGTTTGGTTTACCAACGTGCATTTGTGCCTACTGGCTCAACTATCACTTTGACTTACCACGTGACCGATAAGGATGGGAAAATCCTAGTTGGACAAGATGTAAAACTTCGCATCAATAAGGGTTACTCGAACTCTTCAGCGATAGTTCAAGTTGACGAAAAAGTTACAACTGGTGTGCACAAGCCAGAGTCAGCTGATCAGCAACAAGTCACACATAAAACAGATGCTTATGGCAACGTAACATTTGTAATGAAGAATCTAGATAAGCCAGGCATGGGCGAGCCAGAACCTGAATCAATGACTGCTAAGCCAAATATCAGCGTTGATGGGTTAAACGATCTTCATGCGCAGGTATTGCCTGAGATTGCCGGCGAGAAGCCAGATCACTCCGTAATTACTGAATTCCACTATTACGATCCAAAGACACCAGTTGTTCAGCCTGCGACCAAGCCAACGATTCGCTTGGTCTCACCAATTCTAAATGATGCTAATTCAATTAAGCGTGCTGATTTAGAGAAGACATTTAGCGTTGATAACAATTGGTATGCCAAGGGAATTGGCTTCCGCCAGGCTTATGTGCAAACTGGATCTGCAATTAATCTGGTTTACAAAGTAACAGATGACAACGGCAATCCGCTTGCTAATGCCACCGTCAAGCTACATGTAAACAAGGCTTACAGCGCTTCTAAAGCAGGCATAACTGATGGCACCAATGCGACTGATCCAGCCAAAGACAGTGCACAAGGCAATGACCAATTGTTGTTAACGGGTACAACTGATGGCTTTGGTTATGTTCTATTCGCTTTGAAGAATACTGACAAAAAAGGTGAGCCAATTCCGGCCTCGCTAACTACACCTACACCGCTGACTAACGGTGTATTCAGCCAGATTTATCCAGAAATTTCTGGCCAAGCAACTGACATTGCCGACATGGTGGAGTTCCACTTCACAGGCGATGAGGCTGTTGTAGCAGCGCCACCGTCAACAGCGGTTTCGGTGAAAGCAACTTCATCAAAGGCAACCGTTAAAGGTAAGACTGTTTATTCGATGACAGTTGCTATCGCAAATGCTTCTGGCAAGTCAGCAACGATCTCAATTACTGGAAACAAAAAAGTTACTGAGAAGATTTCAGTAGCAAATCAAGCTTTCAAGTACACCGTAACAGCAGGAAAGAAAACTGTATCGGTTGTAATTGCAGGCAAGACTTATAAATTCACAGTAACAGTTAAATAGAAATCGAAGCCGGCGAGGTGCTAATTGCCTCGCCGGCTTCTTTAACTTAAAGGACTCTATAAATGTTTCGTAAATCTCTAGCAATTATTGCCACCCTGGCTTTAAGCGCTTCTACATTTGTCATGGTCTCCGCTCACGCTGCAGAGGTGATGAAGCCTTTACTCTCACCAAGCATTACCGCTGGTTCGACCGGATATACCTATAAGGCCACACCCGCCAAGTGGTCAGATAATGGCCCAAGTGCCTTTAATTGGTCACTCAACGGCAAACAAATAGCCGGAGCTTCTGGCTTAACTTTGAAGTTGAAAAGCAGTGACAATAAGAAGAAATTACAATTTGTAGAGACCCATGACTTTGAAGACGGGACATCTGTAACTGCAAAATCAAACACAATAACTATTGGAAAGGTACTTCTATCTGAATCTTTAACGATTCGTGTGCGCCCAAGTGATGACAAGGTTATGGAAATTGCAGCGCTTCCGCAAAGTATTCCTACGACAGCCAAGCCAACATACCAATGGTATGTCGGATATTTTGAAGTCAAAGGCGCAACAAAGAGTACTTACAATCTAAAAACATCAGATTTAGGAACAGACATTTCCCTACAAGTCAGTTTTGCAGCTAAGGGTTTTGTAACAGCAAAGAAGACTTCCAACACCGTGGCAGTTGCTAACATCACCCGTAAGTATGAACAAATCTGGTCAGAGGAATTTAATGGTGCTGCAGGGGCGCCAGCTGACCCAGCGGTTTGGGTTGCACAAAATGGCGATGGCGTTGCTTTCGGTAATCGCGGCTGGGGAAATAATGAGAGACAGTGGTATGACGACAAAATTTCTTCTACCAATGGATCTGGATCTTATGTAATTAAAGCAACGACAACTGGTGCTGCCGTGAATAGTTGTTATTACAAAGGACCTTGTGAGTGGACAAGTACGAAGTTGGTCACTAAAGATAGAGTTGGTTTTAAGTACGGTCGTATCGAAGCAAGAATTAAGGGTCCCGTGGGAAATGGAACCTGGGGAGCTTTCTGGTTACTTGGGGCAAATATTGATGAGCGAGGCTGGCCTGGTTGTGGCGAAATCGATGTAACTGAACTGCTAGGTCGATTGCCGAACACGAGTCTTGGATACATTCATGGTCCTGGCGGAAGTCCTGGATCAACTGTTGACATGGCAACCCCTCATCACGCCGGTTATCACACCTATGCAGTCGATTGGTTGCCAGATCAAATTCGCTATTTCTTAGATGGCGTCCCATTTGCGACGCTAAATAAGCCTGATAATGGCTGGGTTTTTGACCATGAGTTCTACATCATCATCAACTTAGCCATGGGTGGAAATTTAGGTGGAGCGATTGCCGCAAACCTAAAAGACACCTCAATGGAATTTGATTACATTCGGGTTTATTCAATCAATGGCGTAGGTGAAGTAATCAAGCGCTGACTTTTAAAACTTCTCCAACACCATCAATCATGAAATGCTTAATGTGGGCAACTTCAAGTTTGCTACTTTGCAACAGTGGGTCTACCTCGCCCACAAACCAGCCGCCGATTGCTTGATTAATGATTAGGTAGAAATATTCATTAAATGGCCAAGCTTTCCCAGCAAAATCACCTTGATCACGGTCGAACTTTTGGAACGAGCGATTATTAAAGAACCATTCAATGGAATCTTCCTGCCAGTTAATTGCAAAACGATTAAAGTTTTGCGATAAGTCATCTGCGCTCTCATGGAAACCAGTAATTCCAAGTTCACCGGCATAACCAGTCGCGTGTAGTGTTCCTTGAATAGTTTTCGGCTTCCCACCGTTACCCTCAAAAAAGTCAATCTCGCCGCAAGCTGGCCAAGCGGTACCTTCAGAAATATTTTTACCGAGCAGCCAAAGAGCAGGCCAGGTTCCAACGCCCTTCGGCATTCTTGCCGAAATTTCTAGATAACCATATTTAAAAAAGACCTTGCCATTGGTGTGTATTTTTCCACTTGTCCATTCCACGGGTCCATAATAAGTTTGAATATTGGAGATACCTTGTTCCCGAGCTGCTGTAATTGTTAACCCATTATTCACATGTAGGGATTCACTGGTATAGAACTCGCGTTCATGATTCCCCCAGCCAACCAAGCCATGTTGTGAGCCATCGCCTAGGTCAGGAGTCCAGATTTCGGGGTTAGGCTGCCCATCTGGTGTGGGGAGAAACTCTTCAGACCAAAGCAATGTTTTCGCATTCGAACTTAACATTTCGGCCTCCAAATAGGATAGGGTGTGAGGATATGAAACCGCTTTCAGAGGCGGTTTATAAGCCTCCTGTCCGAAAGTATAGGGGTAGAAATTGCCGAAACGGAGTTCAAATTTTATGCCCAACGTTTTTCCTAATGACTTCCTATGGGGAACGGCATCTTCAAGTTATCAAATTGAAGGTGCATTTGATGTCGATGGTCGCGGTGCGAGTATTTGGGATACTTTTTCCAAGACACAAGGCAAAGTTGTTAATGGTGATACTGGTGATTTAGCGTGCGATCACTTTAATCGATTTGAAGAAGATATCGCAATCATGAAAGATTTGGGCGTTAAGGCATATCGTTTTTCAATCGCTTGGTCACGACTCTTTCCGCAAGGCGATAATGTGCGCGAAGAGCGTGGATTTGCATTTTATAATCGATTGATTAATGCTCTTATTGCAGCACGTATCGAACCCATGATCACTTTGTATCACTGGGACTTACCACAAACACTCGAAGACAAGGGTGGTTGGGCCAATAGAGATGTTGTCGAAGCATTTGCTAACTATGCAGGTGCATGCGCCGCGGCATTTGGAGATAGAGTCAATAGTTGGATTACTTTAAATGAGCCTTGGTGTACATCATGGCTTGGCTATTCCAATGGGGTCCACGCACCAGGTAAAAAAGATTTTTCTTTAGCAATTGCAGCAAGTCATCACACCGCATTAGCCCATGCCGCAGGTTTGCGTGCAATTAAAAAAGTATGCCCTAATGCTGAAGTTGGTTTGACTTTAAATATGTCAAACACTCACATCGAAAGCCCTGAGGATCCTGAAGTGATGGCCATTGCAGCACTTGGAGACTCAAACTTAAATCGTTGGTGGATCGATGGATTTACCACAGGTCGCTACCCACAAAACTTATTGGATACTTATGGTGAACTACAAAAAGGTGTCATCAAAGCTGGAGATGAGCTTTTACTTAAAGTAAAAACCGATTTCCTTGGAGTTAACTACTACAGCGATGGCTTTGTGAGATCGGCCTTGCCAAGTGATAAACCAGCTATTGAGGGTGGCTTTATGCCCTTTCCACAGCGCGCAGATACCAGCCCTCCTGCACATTTAGCTCAGAATCTAACGGCAATGGGCTGGGTTGTGACGCCGGAGGGGTTAGGTAATTTAGTTCAACGTATTCATCGCGACTGGCCAGAGATTCCTTACATGGTGATTACCGAAAATGGCTCGGCATACGATGATGTAATGGTCAACGGTGAAGTTGAAGATAAGGAGCGAACCAGCTATCTGGTACGCCACCTTCAATCGCTGCAGGCAGCAATATCGGCCGGTGCGCCAGTCAAAGGTTATTTCGCCTGGTCACTTTTGGATAATTTTGAATGGGCAGAGGGTTATAACAAACGCTTCGGACTCGTATACGTTGATTATACGACTATGAAGCGCACACCTAAATTGAGCGCTAAAACTTATAAGGAGATTGTTAAAAACAACGCAGTATAGGTTTATATTCCAGCAACCGATGATGCGCGCTTTATAAGTTTGACATCTAGTATTTTATCTTCCATAGACTCTCCATTAAGAATAGCGATGAGACTTTTCGCCACTTCACTTCCAAGCTCGCGTGTAGGTTGATAAATAGTAGAGATAGCTGGAATATTGCGAGATGCAATCGGTGAATCATCAAAGCCAACAACCTTGACCTGCTCTGGAATTTTTACGCCGTTTTGCAATAAAATATTAATTACACCAACAGCTGCCTGGTCATTTGCGGCAAAGATTCCGTCGACTTTAGTTTTGCGCTTGAGCAAAGCGCGTGTGAGCTCTTCAGCCTTTGATTGCGAATAGTCGCCTTGAATGATTGAACTATCAACGACACTTCGTCCAGCCTCAGACATCGCCCGTTCAAAACCTTCAAGGCGATCACGGCCGGATTGCAGTTTGAGATCTCCAGTTATAGTGACAATATTTTTACATCCTTGAGCGATCAAGTGCCGAACCGCTAGTAAGCCACCTTTTACGTTATCGACATCGACAAAGGGGAATTTCTTAGAGCCACCGAGATCGCCACCAAAGACCACGGCCATCTTCGGATCGATCAGACGCTCAAAACTTTTAATGGGGCGGTGCCAGCTGAATATGGCCAGGCCATCGACCTGGCCTGCACGCAAAGTAGAGAAGATTGAGTCCTCACTGCCTGTCTTTGGGCGGATTAAAAGCAGTGGATGCATTCCAGCCGCACTAATAGTCGCCGAAAAGCCCTGTACCACCATGCCCCAGAAGGGATTGAGGAAGAACTCTTCACTGGACTCCTCCATCAGCAGGGCCACTAGGCCACTTCGTCCGCCGGCTAAGCGACGGGCAGTTGCATTAGGCGTGAAGTTATAGGTGGCGATCGCCTTTTTGACCGCTCTCTCACGCTCAGGAGAGACCTTGGCGCTGCCATTCATCACACGAGATACGGTGGCTCGGCTAACCCCGGCGGCCTGAGCGACACGATCAATCGTAACCTGGCC
>Ga0208942_1000873_pt1 | contig 11488 bp, 10 predicted proteins | sample GreLakmeSU08MSRF_FD_187704 | JGI IMG/M metagenome (GOLD analysis project Ga0208942, IMG submission 187704) | Freshwater lentic microbial communities from great Laurentian Lakes, MI, USA - Great Lakes metaG SU08MSRF (SPAdes) | ecosystem: Environmental > Aquatic > Freshwater > Lake | place: Great...
AAGGTTAGCGATTATGGAAGCTATGCGGCGCGAAATAACCACCGAGGAGATCGAAACCTTTTGGCGCGACGGCATAGTTTGTCTGCGTGAAGTCATTGACCCCCAGTTGGTTTTGTCCATGTCCGACCCAATCGCGGCACTGGTCGGAACGGCCCAAGTCGCGGACCTTTCGGCCATGGGCGATGCCTTAGCGGCTAATGGTCAAGGTGTTCCCCGTAGTGAAACTCCGGCTGACGCGCGGGGGCAGTTTTTTGCCGGAGTTGACCACTGGCTTGAACACGAAGAGTTTCGCCAGTTCGCTTGTCAGTCCCCTTTGCCCGAAATCGCGGGGCGGATTATGCGATCCGACCTCGTTTACCTGTGGGAAGACAGCGTGCTGAGTAAAGAGCCGGGCACGATCGAACGCACGGCCTGGCATCAAGACATGGGATATTTTCATGTTTCCGGTAACAAAGTGTGCACCATGTGGTGCCCGCTCGATTCGGTAACGACCGACTCCGGCTCAGTGCATTTTGTCGTCGGCTCACACTTATGGGACGACATCTATCAACCGAATTTATTTGTGTCGTCGGTAGTGATTCCGGGAACGGTTGGAGAGCAAATACCCGACGTGGAGGCAATGGCTAAGCGGGGCGAGTGCCAAATAGTGACCTTCGATACCAAACCCGGAGATGTCACCGTTCACCACGCCCGCACAATTCACGGGGCGGGGCCCAACACCAGCGAGCGCCATCGCCGGGCAATCAGTCTGCGCTACTGCGGCGACGATGTCGTGTACCTGGCTCGACCGGGGGCGCCGCTAAAGGAGCACCATCACAAAATGGTCGAAGGGGCGACATTGAACAGCGAAGATTGCCCCATCGTGTGGCGTCGCAACTAGCGCGCCGGGCGGCTGAGGTCAAGTTTTTTGCACTAGCGTTGCGCGATGGCCAAGTCGAAGACCGCGGTAATCGTCCTTTTGGTTCCGCTTATTTTGATCAGCGGATTGAGCATTGCCCACTCTGACTCGAACACCGGTTTCGTCACCCCTTATTCTGGTACTCCCGAGTACGAGTACTTATCGGCGCCAGAAACCGCGAGCACAAGCCAACTCAGTCAACCCATCGGCCAAGAGTTGGCCGACCAGATCGCTACGGCGATGAACTTCAACAAATCGGATTCCCTAACTAACCTCCAATACATTGAGTTCGTTTCCGGTGGCGGTGTGGGTGGCGACCCCGTAAAGGCCGTCCTGCTCGGTCAGGCCGTTAACCTATTCATCAACAACGACGGTTTCCCGCTGTATTCCAACGTTGACGGGGTAGTAACGACGTCGGTTCTTTCCAGTTTGGGGCTGATGGTAAACCCCGGTGGATCACTAGAGAGTCTGGCTAATTCAGAATCGCCCGCCAAACAAGTGAACCAAGATCTAGCGCCCGGAAGTGCGGGATACATGGGAACTTGGTGTCGCGATAACGGCTGTCAAAGTTCTATTGATGCTTTATACCAAACCCCCTACACCAGTGAAGTCGTGTTTGGCGCCATCTCGCAAGATTTGTCGGTACCAGTCCAGTTGGTGACCAATACGAAAAATGGCTCCAGCGTTAAGGTCGGGATGTCCATGACCCCGTCGATCTGGCTCGTTAACTTCATCTTGCTTTACGTATTAAACCCAAAATTAGCTGCGCTCATGCCCTCGCACTGGGAGCCGATTCCCGCTTCGGTGGCTAACGCCTTAAAGTTATACGGCGGCCAAGTGCCGTTTAGCCAATTTGCTTCTGAATTGCCGAGTTATGAATCATTGCTGAGCATTTTCGCGGGCAAAGAAGTTCGCGGTTCAGGCCCACCTCCGGCGGGGCCCGCACTACAAGCAGAATTAAATCAACCAAAAAGCGTGGCGGTTGATGCGGCCGGAAACGTCTACATCGCCGACGCGGGTAACGGGGTGATCGAAAAAGTTACTCCCGACGGCAACTTGAGTGTTATTGCTGGCGGAGGCGCCACTCCCCCGAGCACTACACCTGGGCCGGCGACTTCGGCCTTGCTAAATGGCCCGAGTGGAGTGGCGGTTGATGCGGACGGAAATGTCTACATCGCCGACGCGGGTAACAACGTGATCGAAAAAGTTACTCCCGACGGCAACTTGAGTGTTATTGCTGGCGGAGGCGCCCTTACTCCGAGCACTGTGGCTGGGACGGCGACTTTGGTGGCGCTGAATAGCCCGAGTGGCGTGGCGGTTGATACGGCCGGAAACGTCTACATTGCCGACACGGGTAACAACTTCGTCGAAATCGTTACTCTAGACGGCAACTTGAAAGTTATTGCTGGCGGAGGCGCCACTCTTCCGAGCACTACGGCTGGGCCGGCGACTTCGGCCTCGTTAAATGGCCCGAGAGGAGTGGCGGTTGATACGGACGGAAACGTCTACATTGCCGACACGGGTAACAACTTCGTCGAAGTGGTTGATTTTGTATCGGGATACATATCTCTCCTTGCCGGCGGAGGCGGAACAACGCCCCAAGCGTCGCAAGGGCAGAATAGTTGGGATGTGCATCTTGGGTTGGGAACAAATATTGCGTTAAACGGCCCTAGGGGCGTAGCGGTGGATGCTTCTGGCATCGTCTACATCGCCGACACGGGTAACAACGTGATCGAAAGAGTTACTTCATCAATCCTGAGCGTCGTTGCCGGAGGAGGGACTGCTTCACCGAGTCCGCTTGGGCCGGCCACCCACAAGCTGCTAAACGCTCCCAATGGAGTGGCGGTTGTTCCTTCCGGCACTTTGTACATCGCCGACACCGACCACGATGTAGTCGAAAGAATCCAAGGGATAATGACCACCCGCGCGCGGCAACTTCGCTTCACCGGCTAGACCGGCGAGCAGATTACGATGGGCAGATGGCTGCCGATAAAAATGCTTTCGCCGACGTTTTAGCCGGCAATGCTAGTTACGCCAACTCTTTCGTTGACGCAGGCCTGTCGGGAGTGGCCGGTCAAGGGCTAGCCATCATCACTTGTATAGACAGCCGCATTAACCCACTGGCGGTAGTGGGGATGAAGGCGGGCGACGTAAAAATTATTCGTAATGCGGGCGCGCATGTTACCGACGACGTTTTACGAACTCTGGTGCTCGCCACCTACTTGCTCAATGTCAACCGCGTGTTGGTAATGCCCCACACTGACTGTCGAATGGCTAATAACAGTGAGGCCGAAATCCACGCCAACATTATGGATCGTCACGGCGTTGACACTCGCAGTATGGAATTCAACACCATTGACGACCAAGCAAAGGTTTTAGAAATTGGCCTTACCCGTATTGAGTCATTCCCGCTACTGCCCGATGATCTGCAGGTAGCGGGGGCGCTATACGACGTACATACCGGTCGGCTAGAAATGTTTGCGCGCTAATCGTTACTTCACTTCGCGAGTTGCTCGGAGCGAAGCAACGATAGAAACGGTCAAGGCGGTAGCGATAAAACCCAACGAGAGACCGATGGGTATGTGGTAAAGATCAGAAATCAGCATCTTGATCCCGACGAATACCAGAATTACCGCCAGCCCAATCTTTAAATAGACAAATCGGCCCATTGCGCCGGCGAAAACAAAGTAGAGCGCCCGTAAGCCCAGTATGGCGAAAGCGTTGGAAGTAAACACGATGAACGTGTCTTGGGTGATAGCGAATATCGCCGGGATTGAATCAATGGCGAATACCACGTCGGTCGTTTCAATAACAATCAATACCGCTAACAGCGGAGTGGCGATCCATTTACCCGCTTCTTTTACGACAAAGGCTTCACCGCGATAATCGGGAGTCATCGGTGATATTCGCCGCACTAGGCGTAAAATTAAGTTTCTCTCGGGGTGGACCTCGGTTTCTTTTTGAACGGCCAACTTTAATCCGGTTACCACCAGCAAAGCGCCGAATAAATAAATGGCCCAAGCGAAGTTTTCGAGGATTGCCGACCCTAAGACGATAAAGATGGCCCGCAACACCAACGCGCCCAGCACGCCGAAGAAAAGGACTCGGTGCTGATACTTAAGCGGAACCGCGAAGTACGAAAGGATCAGGGCAAAAATGAATATGTTGTCGATTGACAAACTCTTTTCAATCAAATAGCCCGCCATGTATTCGCCCGCGGGTTTAGAGCCGCCAATAAGAAAAATAATTCCGCCGAAGGTCAGACCACAAAACACCCAGAAGCAACTCCACTTGATTGCTTCACTCATTGAGACTTCGTGCGCCTCGCGCTGAAAGATGAAAAGATCGATCAACAACATGATGACGATGAAGCCAATTACTCCGGCCCATAACCAAATACTTGCGTCCATTGATTCCTCCAGTCGCCTTACGTAATGCGCAAATTATGACTGGAGGTCTCTCCCGCCGAAATGGCCGACCACCGGAACCGGGACAAGCCGTGATGACGACTCCGATGCTAAGGGATACTCCCCTCCGCCCAACACCCTAGCCGACTCCTCAGGTAATTCTCAGAAAATCTGGCTACGCTGGCCGCGCACTGACAACCCAACCAAACGACGGGGGTTCATTATGAAAAACTTGGTACTGAAACTAGGGGCCGGTCTCGCCGCTCTAACTGTGGTCGCAACTTTAGGCGTGGCTAGCGCTCGTGCTCAAGGTCCACAAACTCCCAGTTGTGGCAACTACGAACTAGCCAAAGATAAAAAGATAGACGGAACACTGTTTGCTAAAGGCACTTACCAACTCAACGCCATTGGGATCTCGTGCGAAAAAGTTATTGGTAAATACGGTCTCTTCGATCAATTCCTCAGCCAAAAGTCCACTACCCCACTGCCTAATCCGTGGAAATACCTCGCGGGCGCGGTGGGAGCACCGAAGTTCTCGGCCGCGGGCGGCGTGGGCTTTCGGGCGCAACTACTTTCTGACTAGTTCGCTTAACTAAGCGCGCTGCAGACCGTGTTGGTGATAAGGCGGGTAACGACGTAGGGGTCCATGTTGGCGTTAGGTCGACGGTCCTCGATGTAACCCTTTTGGTCGACCTCGACCTGCCACGGAATTCGCACCGACGCGCCTCGGTCAGAAACGCCGTAGCTGTATTCGTTGTAAGGAGCCGTCTCGTGCGAACCGGTCAAACGCATTTCGATATCCGCGCCGTAGTGCTTGACGTGTTCTTCTACGTTGGTGCCCAATGCTTCACACGCAGCCACGATTGGTGGATAAGACTCGCGCATGGCTTTGGTCGAAAAGTTGGTGTGAGCACCGGCGCCGTTCCAGTCGCCCTGAACCGGTTTGGGGTCAAGCGTGGCCGAGATGCCAAAGTCTTCGGCTACTCGGTATAACAACCAGCGAGCCATCCAGAGCTGATCAGAAACTTCGAGCGGGCTCAGCGGCCCTACTTGGAACTCCCACTGCCCCGGCATTACCTCGGCGTTAATGCCCGACAAACTCAGTCCCGCTTGTAGGCAAAGGTCGAGGTGGCGCTCAACCACTGGACGACCGAATACTTCGTCGGCGCCAACACCGCAGTAGTAAAAACCTTGCGGGGCGGGAAATCCGCCCACGGGGAACCCGTGCGGGCGGCCATCTTCAAAAAAGGTGTACTCCTGTTCAATGCCGAACAGCGGTGCTTGATTGGCAAACTTCTCCGCCACGGGGCGCAACTGAGCACGGGTGTTGGTGGGGTGAGGAGTCATGTCAGTTAGTAAAACTTCGCACATCACCAATACGTCGGAGCTACCCCGAACGGGGTCAGGGCAACTAAAGACGGGCTTGAGTACACAGTCGGAGTTTTTGCCGGGGGCTTGATTGGTGCTTGAACCGTCGAAGCCCCAAATCGGCAGGTCGCCTTTGCCGTCCATGATTTTGGTCTTAGAACGCAAGCGAGCGGTGGGCTCGGTGCCGTCGATCCAGATGTACTCAGCCTTGTAAGCCACGGTTTCTCCTATTGGTTGGGGTTGTCTAAAGATTCTGGCGGCGCAGAGTTGCTCTTCCGTTACCGTTATGTGAACGCTGTATTACTACCACTCTCAGGCGCCGCAGGCTAAGTCCGCCGCCCCTTACGCCACGGCCGTGGACCCTTGAGCGATCAACGCCCCCGCACCAACGAGGGCGGTAATCAAGGTAATAAACCACGCCGAGCGAGCGTGGCCGGTGGTGGCCATTATCGCCACGGCAACGGTTCCCAGTAAGGCTAAAACGACGAGTACGGGCGTTAGTGCGCCTGGGTTGGTGGAGGCCAGGGCGACCAAGACAAACGCGGCGGCCATGAGCAGCGACCCCACGATCACCGAGGCGACCGGGCCGATCATCTGGGGTAGCCCGCGCACTCCGGTTTGGACGTCGACCTCGGCGTCGGCCACGGTATTGACAAAATGCGCCCCCGCACCGAGAAGGGCGGCAGCCAGAGTGGCCCACCACTGAGGCCACGGTTGGCCAGCTAACCCAAGAGTCACAAATGCCGGCAGCGCACCGAAGGCCAACAGGTAGGGCAGCACGCTGAGAACGGTTCGTTTGATCCCGGCGTTGTAGCCCCAAGCCGCGGCTACGGCCACCAAGTGCACGGCGGCAGCCCGCCAGCCGGACAACAAAGAGAGCGGAAGGCAAAGAGCGACGGCGATGACGGCCGCTTTTTGCACCACGGTTGCGCTAACCGCGCCGGTGACAATGGGTTTATCTAACCGATTGCCCCGACGGTCGTAATCTCGATCAAAATAATCATTGCTCCAACCTACTGACAGTTGGCCGGCTAACACTGCGGCGGCGACCGCGAGTATTCCTGCGGCTCCACGCCCAACCGAAAACGCAAAAGCGACCGCGACCACAGTTACGGCGACTACCGGCGGCCAGTGGGCCGCACGACCTAACGCTCGGGCGCGACTATATTTCGTGGCTTACTCCGTTGACGGAGTCAACCGATAAGTTGATGCCACCGTAGTGATGAAGTCGGTATCGGTTATTGGGTCGGGCGGGCGGTCGCAAGCAATACCCCGATTGGTTAAATCTTCAAGAAAGCGATCGACGACCTCGTCGAGCGCAATATCGTCGAGATGTTCTTCAGTTATTCTTTGTTCTTCGGAGTTAGAAAAAACTCGGGCTTTCCACGAAATACTTACCCGAACTTTTTCGAACGGAACCCGGTAAAGCTCTTTGCCTTCGTCGGTAATTGCCCAGTCACCGTCGGGGGCCGACTCGTCGGCGGGGTGAAGAAGGGATTCGAGCGTTAAGTTGCGGGCAGTGGGTTCGTCGTCGGTTCCTACTTGCTCGACTCGGTGAAACATGAAGTCGTTATCGCCCACAATGGCGGTGTTGTCGATGTTTTGGTCGTGCACTGAACGCGGGCCGTCGGGACCGTCGGGCCACCAACTAAACCCGCCGTTTTCGCCGTGATAAAGCCACGCCACTGAAGTTGCGATCCGCACTCGCACATCTTCAAACAGTCCCGATTGACCCATCATTTGCAACAGCCAGGTGGGGTACTGGGTGCGATCAATGCCGCGAAACGCAGGGATGTCGACGTGGCCGACTCCTTGGCTGGGCATCGGCGTAGTGAGATTTACAAAAACGATGTGTGGCACCACTACTTCGGCGTTGAATACTTGCTTGGCCGCGGCGATGAGTTGCTCGTCGTAAAGCAATTCTTGGGCGCCGTCAACTTTAGGCTCGTCGTAAGCCCAGTCGCCGCGAAACACGGGCATGACCACCATCGGTCGGCGAGGCTTGTCCGAATCAACTTTTTTCGCCCCGTTTTGAGCCGCTTCTTCGGTGGCATTAGCGAAGTAACGCATAACCGGCCAGTAGGGAGCGTGGCGCAAAACCATCGCCCGAACTTGATTGGGATTAGCGAAGGCCTGATCAATCTTTACTGGAGTGGCGTTTAGCATCATTGAACCTAACTTGTGGGTACCGGTTGTGCTCCAGGAATATCAGTTTGGCGGCCGGCGCGCAAACCGATAATAGAAATTACAAAAGTTATAGCCATAATTACCGCCATGGCCACAAATACTTTCTGCAAAGCGTCGGCAAACTCGATGCGACCGGCAGAAGTTTTAGCGTCGGCGTAATAGTTGCTGCCCGCAGTGGTGTTGTCGATAAGGATCGTGCCCAATACCGCCAGTCCCACCGAAGAGCCATAATAGCGAACGGTTTGGGCAATACCGGTCACTTCGCCGTAACTTTCTTTTTGGGCTCGGTTGATCGCGTCCGTGCTGGCGGGGCCGATAATCAGTCCCATTCCTGCTCCAGCGATGATTATGTACCAAAACTGGCTGCTATACGACAAGTCGGTTAGTTGTTGCGACCATAGGTAAAAGCCCACGGTCGAAACTGCAGCCCCAACAACGACCACTCCTTTAGCACCCACTTTGTCGAGAATCTTCCCGCCCCGCATCGCCGCAGGGGCGAAGCCGATGAAGAAGGTCATGATGTACAACCCGGCCTCTGAGGTTGAATTGCCGAGAGATATCTGCGCGTAAAGGCTGGCAAAAAAGAATAAGGAAACGAAAACCATTGAAGCAAAGAACAGGACCAGGTTTTCGACAAAGAATGCTCGCACTTTAAAGATGCGTAGGTTAGCCAATGGGTTGGTAGTTCGTAACTCGACTAGAGCGAAAATCACTAAAAGCGCCAGCCCAGCCACGATGCAAGCAATCGTGCGTTCGTCGGTCCAGCCCCAAGTGCTTGAGCGTTGAAAACCGAACACGCTCAAAGCCATTCCGGCGGCAACCAAAATAGCGCCGCGCCAGTCGATTCGCTGTCGCTCCACCGTGTCGACGGGGCGGGAGATGGAAATAAGGATCAGCGCCACTACGGCTACGGGGATATTGACCCAGAAAACTGCCCGCCAAGTCCACTCGGTTAGATAACCGCCAAGAAGTGGCCCTAAACCGGTCATGGCTCCAGTTATGGCAAAGAAAATTGCTAATTTAAATCCGCGCTGCTGCAGCGGAAAAGTTGCCACCACTAACGCGAGGGCGGCGGAGAATAAGAATGCCGCGCCAACCCCTTGGATCACTCGAAACGTTATTATCCAAGCTTCTGAATTTGGGCCTACGGGGGTAAACCCACACGCGGCGGAAGCGGCCGCAAAGGCCACCGAGCCAAAAATCACCATTTTGCGATGACCGAAAGAGTCGGAAAGTTTGCCTGCCACCATAAACGCAGAAGCAAGGGCGAGCACGTAGCCGTTAATAACCCACTGGACTCCCGAAGCCGATAGACCCAAGTTTTTCTGAATCTCGGGGACAGCCAAGGCGATGATGGTTTGATCGATGAAAGTCATCGAGACCGCCACGATCATGGCGGCGAGAACAAGGTTGTTTGGGGACATTTTGAGTTTCACTTTTGCTCCCCCGGCTAGTTTTTATTCAGAACTATTTTTTGCGGGCCCCATTTTGGGCAAAACAAACAACACTACGGCTACGACGGATAACACCGCTCCCGAGATCAAGATGATTAATGCGTCCGAGCGGAGTGAGTCGGTGATCGAAGTGGCTATAGCGTAGGCGGCGTCGGCTTGAAGTTTGTTACGCCCAGTAGCCCTAAGCACTTCGCTACCAGTAGCTAGGGCGGCGACAAAAAATACGCCGGTTAAAAACATCGCTAAGCCAATGGCTAATAAAGTTCCTCGGCGACGCCAGGCCACGATAAGCGCGAGGGCAAACAACACTATGACGCCCAACGGCAACGCCCACTGTGAAGTGTCGGCGATATCGTAAGCGGTGCGGGCCGTGTCCACAGAGTCGCCATCAATGATTTGGAGATTTAGTTGGTCGGGGGGAATAACTATCTGACTCAAGGTGGAACTAATCACCGGAATATCTTTCGCTACTAATTGTTCCTGAAGGGTGATTAAAATCGAAGTGAGATCAATATCTACGTTGCTGTTGTCATATTGGAGAGCGTTGATCAACTTATCGTGAGCCAGCCGATTGACCGCCACCCATTGATCTTGCACTACCGGCAAAGTGAGCAGTTCTTCGACTTGGGGCTCAAGAGTGCTACCCAGTGTGGCGGTCAAGACTCCCGGCACATTGGTACGCGAATTTACTTGCTCAACTAAATAGTCAGTAGCCCGCGTGGCCACGAACTTTTTTACTGCCGGGTCCGAGAGAGTTGGCGTTACGTTTTCAACGTACGCGTCGGTATCTAGTATCTCGGTATTGAACCAGTAAGCCGTTATCGCGGGCGTTAACAGCACCGTACCTACGATCACTAAAACGGTGGCGGCCAGAGTGCGCAGGCCGGCCAATTTGGGTTTCGTCGGAGAAGTCTCTGGAGAGGGGTTGCTTGGCGCGGGGGTTACGTCGGTCGTGTTGGTCATTGGGTCAGCGTAGTTTATTAAAGAATGGCCGGTGGTTAGCGCGAGCCCGCTACTCCTTCAAACACCGCCACCCGAACTCCGCGCTCGGCTAATTCGGCCAAAAATGAGGTGGGGTCGATTGCTTCGCCTAGCGACCAAGCGCCCGGCTTGGTTTGCTCTAGTTTCACCGCGGGCAAGAGCCCCGCGAGGCGAGCCGTAGTGACCGCTAAAACGGTGGCCGCGGCGGCGGCGGGGTGCTCGACGGCGCCGTACACGATCGACGCTCGCGCTGACCCCTGCCAGCCCAATACCTCGATCCGAACTCCGGCCCACAGGTCGCCCGTTTCTCTCCGACCCCGAAACGAAAATGATGAACGACGAGGGGGTGCTTCGCCCGCCCGGGACAAAACAAAAGTTGCTTCCGGAACCGCTCGGCGTAGATTTTCTACCCCAAGCGAAACTTGCTCACAAACTTGCTCGCCGATTGGTTCGGGGAACCAGACCAACTGCGCGCCCGAGCGATGACTGGTCTGCCACTCACCGTTAGACCATTCACGCGCGGGCTCCCGACGAGAGCGACGAACAGAAGCCGCACAAGTTGGCCCCGCGGCGCCGACGCGAGCGGCTTGCACTTCGTCGGCCCTTGCTAGTGCGTTAGCGCCGTGGCGAGCCAAAACATCGCCCAACCCGGGCAACAACGCGCAGCCCACCAAAATTTGGGTGGAGTTTTTTTTAGCTAACCCGTTGAGGGCAAACAACGCCGCGGTACCGGTCTCGTCATCGGTAGCAGTGGCGACAGGAACTCCAGTGGAAATGATTTTTTTTGCCAGCCGAGCGGCGGCGCTACTGGGAATTGTTAGAGCCACCGCGTTAGCGCCCATCAACCCATCGGCCGATAGCGACACCGCTTCGCCGCCGACTCGGTCGGCAAGGTCACGGGCCTGAGCGCGAGAACGATCGGCAATTAACAATCGCTTTATCCCGGGGGTGTCTACTAATTGGCGTGCGGCCCGAGTGCCCACGGCGCCCGCGCCGACCAAGGCAATTGTCGTCACCGGAAATCAGGGCCTTCAAGTTGCCGCCAGCCACCGGAAGAAACGGGGACGTCGCTTTTACCTAACACGCGCACCACTAGCCCGATCAAGACCGCTAAAGCGCCCACCGCCAAACCTCGTCGCCATGCACTCATCGGCTAAGTGTACCGGCGCAACAAAATGCGCTCGCAAGACAAG
>Ga0208942_1000875_pt1 | contig 11480 bp, 9 predicted proteins | sample GreLakmeSU08MSRF_FD_187704 | JGI IMG/M metagenome (GOLD analysis project Ga0208942, IMG submission 187704) | Freshwater lentic microbial communities from great Laurentian Lakes, MI, USA - Great Lakes metaG SU08MSRF (SPAdes) | ecosystem: Environmental > Aquatic > Freshwater > Lake | place: Great...
GAGATCCTCGGAGGCTCGGACTTGGCGCACGGTCTCGAGGGTTTCGCGGTGCACGATCGCTTCGGGCAATGTCAGACCCTCGGTCTTGAGCAGGGTCTCCTTGATTGCATGCAAGGGGAGTTGAGCGCCAGCGGCCAGCTCGGCGGCGAGTTCGTGGGCAGCGGCGAGCGACGTGCCGGATGGCACGACGCGATTGACGAGGCCCCAGCGTTCGGCCTCGGCAGCGTCCATCCAACGGGCCGTCATCATCAACTCCATCGCAACGTGGTACGGGATGCGGCGGGGCAGTCGGACGGCGGCGGCCTCCGCGAGGATGCCGTGCTGGATCTCCATCAATGCGAAGCGAGCGTGCTCCTCGGCGATGATCAGGTCGGCGCCGAGCATCACCTCGAAGCCACCACCAACCGCCATGCCGTTGACCGCAGCGATGACGGGCTTCCACAGGTTTTGCGGCGTCTCGAGGCCACCAAAGCCACCCTCGCCCCAATCGCCTTCCATGCTCTCGCCATCGGCGGCAGCCTTGAGATCCCAGCCGGCACTGAAGAACTTCTCGCCCGCGCCCGTCAGGATGCCGACCTTCAGCGTCGGGTCGTCGCGCAACAACTGCCAGGCCTCGTTGAGTTCGACACTGGTCTGTCGATCGATCGCATTGGCCTTCGGGCGATCGAGGACTACCTCGAGGACGCCACCGTGCTGTGTCGTACGAACTGCGTTCGCCATCTTTTGCCTCCAATGCGTGCGTGAGGAGAGTCTGGCAGGCGCTCGCCTGCACGCGGGACAAACCGCGTAGGCCACCAATCAGCGCTGCCGAGGAAGTGAGCCGGCACACAGCTATTGACGAAAGTGAAATCAGCCAGCCAAAGCCCGCAATGGCTGGCTAAGATACGGCCCCGCCACGCGTTGTTATCGGCACTTATCGAGGAGACATAGACATGGGACCGACGTTGCGACGTGACAATCGCTCGCTGAAGCCAGCCGAGGCACCTGCGCGTCGAGCTGCGTTTGGACTCTCGCTGGCTGTCGCAGCCGTGGCCGCACTGATCGTCCCCTTTGCCGCATCCGCCCGCTCGATTCCGGACGGCCGGGGGTTTGACACTGCGGTGCCGTTCTACGGTCAGGCGGCAGTCGCAAAGCCCGTCGCACTTCAGAACGTGCCACAGAACCCGTTCATGGCGACCGGTAATTTCTCGAACATCCACAACAACTCGTACATGACGGACACCTACACGCAGGCCGGGCCACTCGGCAAGAACACGTCGGTTACCTCCGTCTACGCCAAGGGCGAGTGCGCGAGTGTCACGTTCAACAGCAAAGGCCAGATCGTTGCGATCTGCCTGCTGCCCGGCAAGCCCGCGTACCTGACACTGATGGAGCCCGATACGCTCAAAGTGATTACACAGCTGGCCTTGCCATCGGTACCCGCGACGAGCAAGAGTGGACGCGCCAACCGGATCTCGACGCGCGACTACACGGAACTCTCCGGTGGCTACTTCTTCCTCGACAACAAGGATCGCGCGGTGGTCTCGACCGCCACGCGCCACCTGATTACGTACAGTGTTGAGGGCAGTGGGAGCAAGCAGAAGTTCGTGGTAGACACAGACGTCGACCTGACGGGTGCCGTCGCCGAAGGTGACGTGATCGAGTCGGCCCTGCCGGACTTCGCGGGCAACATCTGGTTCGTCACGCTCAACGGTGGCAAGGTCGGATACGTCGCGCACGAGACGAACGCAGTCTCGGTGATGGCCCTCCCCGCTGGCGAAGAGATCGCCAACTCGTTCGCAATGGGCAAGGACGGCGGCATCTACGTCGTGAGTACCGCTGCGATGTACCGCTTCGACCAGGCGACCTTCCCCACCGCCACGTGGCGCACGACGTACGCAAACTCGGGCGTGCAAAAGCCGGGCCAGAAAAGCATCGGTTCGGGCACGACGCCAACGATCATGCCTGGCGGTCGCGTCGCGATTGCCGACAACGGCAGCCCCTACGAGCGCATCGTGGTCTACGACACCAAGACGGGAGACAAGGTCTGTCAGGCACCGATCTCCCCGCGTGGCAAGTTCGCCACCGAGAATTCGCTGATCTCGGTCGGGAATGCCTTGATCGTGGAGAACAACTACGGCAACGAAAATGTCCAATCCGCGACGCTTGGTCGCACGACGATCCCCGGCATGACGCGTGTCGATGTCAGCAAGGACGGCAAGTGCACGACCACGTGGCGTAACACCACGGAATCGGCACCTTCGGTGGTGCCGAAGTTCTCGGCTGCCACAGGCCTGATCTACACGTACACCAAGCCGAAGGGCCCAGGCACGATCGACCGCTGGTACTGGACCGCGATCGATTTCCGCACCGGCAAGCTGGTCTACAGCGTGCTGGCCGGCACCGGCATTCTCTTCAACAACAGCTACGCCTCGCTCTACGTGGGGCCATCGGGTGACGGCTACGTCGGCGTTATCGGTGGTTTGATCCGCGTGCACGACGCAGGCTAGGTCGGCGTTTAGGGTGGCGTCGTCCGGCTGGCAGTTGGCCAGCCGGACGACCTCCACTCCGCGCGTGTTGACATCTCTTGGCAGCCTTGTACTATAACCTCTAGTTTTAGAGTTTCAACCTGTTGAGGAGCGAGATGTCTACGATCGAAGACCTACCGGAGCGCACACTCGAGTCGCGCCTGCGCTTTACCCGCGACATGATGGCTGGCCCGATCTACCGCAAGTACGAGAAGGCCCTGCGCAAGACCTGGGACCCTGGCGAATGGGACTACAGCCAGGATCGCGCCGACTTCGAGAAGCTGACACCCGAGCAGCAGAAGGGCATCGCGATGATCACGGTGCGCTTCCTCGCTGGCGAGCAAGAGGTCACCGACGAGCTCCTGCCGATGATCTACGCCGCGCACATGCTCGGCAAGTTCGACTGGGTCATGTACCTCTCGACGTTTATGGTCGAAGAGGCACGCCACTCGCAGTTCTTTGCGATCTGGCACGACAAGGTGATCGACGCCGTCGAGCCCGACGAGCTTCGCCCCTACTGGATCGACCGCGAGAAGACCGTCGATCCGTCCGGCCGCTTCTCGACCGGCGAGCCCGTCTACGAAGGTCTGCCGTTCTACGGCCAGCAGCTGCTCGACGCCTGTCACGCAGGCGACATCCAGGCGATCGAAGAAGGCTTTGTCCGCTTCGCGACGCTCTACAACGTCTGGGTTGAGGGCGTGCTGACGATGCCGTCGTACGAGATCGTCATCGACACGTGTGACATCTGGAATGCGCTGCCGACTCTCCGCCACGGCTTCAAGGAAATCATCGCCGACGAGGGACGTCACATCACGTTCGGCACGACGGCCTGTCGCGAGCTGATCGAAGAGCATCCGGAGTACGCACAGATCGTGCACGACACGATCAACCTGTATCGCGGCAACGCGGTTGGCATGCTCGAATACCAGCGCTTCGTGCCCGAACTCAACCTTGACAAGTATCAGTTGCAGAAGGTTCGACACTACAAGAATCGCTGTCGCGAGCTTGGTATCGATGTCGACCAGACGCTGATCGACGACATTCTCGATCCCAGCATCGACTTTGTGATCGGTGTCGAGGCGGGCTAGGAATGAGCAAGCAATGGGCCTGTAATGAGCACGAGTGCGGCGTTGTCATCACGGCGGCAGACCTCGACGAGTTGGTCGCCAAAGTCAACCAGCACTTCACCGAGGCGCACGACAGTTACGAGCTCGAAGAGATGATCGAAGACGCGGCCATCGACGTCGAGGACGCGTGAGTCAGACCGCACCAGAGACCGAGCGCGAGACCGTTCGCCGACTTGTCGAGCGAACGGTCTTTACGCCCGTGCGGGGTGCAGGCGCGGTGGCCGAGACGGTCGCTCGGCTCGGTGAGGCGATCGGGCTCGGGCTGCTCCGACCCGGCGATCGTCTGCCGGCCGAGATGCAGTTGGCCGCGGCCCTCGGCATCTCGGCCGTCTCGCTGCGTAGTGCGCTCGTCGTGCTCCGTAGCGCGGGGCTGATCGAGACAAGGCGTGGTCGTGGCGGCGGTACCTTCATCACCGAAGGCGCCGCTGTGGATCTCTTGCCGGCAGCGGATGCACCGACCGCCGGTGCGCTTGAAGACCTCGCGACCGAGCGTGCGGTCGTCGAGGGTGGTGCGGCTGCCCTCGCCGCAGAACGCGCAACGCCAGAGCAGTGTGCGCTGCTCGAGTCGATCGTGGACGGCATGCTCGGTATGCAGCCATTTGAGGCCTGGAGCGAACGTGACGCCCTGCTCCACCTCGTGATCGGCGACGCCTCCGGCTCGCCACGGCTCGTCACGCGCATCGCCGAACTGCGCGCCGAGGCCTATCGCATCAGCCGCTTCCTCCCCACGACCGACGCCGTCCTTGCGATCGCCGATCGTGAGCACGCCGAACTCGTGCGAGCAATCACAGCCAAGAAGCCCACTCGAGCACGGTCGCTGATGGAGGCACACGTGCGCGGTACCGCTCGCCTTCAGGCAGGGCTCGGCAAGATCACCAACGATCCGCGCAGTTCCTAACGCGGCTGATATCGCTTGGTCGCCTGATACCGTGAGGTCGACCGAGGAGGCACCCCGATGAAGGTTTTCATCACCATCGATCCCGACACCTGCGTGGGTATTGGCAAGTGCGAAGAGATCGCCGAAGAGGCAGTCGAGCTTGGCGACGACGGCATCTCGCACGTCACGGGCGTTGCCGTCGACATGGATGTTGCGCGTGCGCTCTGCGACGGCTGTCCAACGGGCGCTATCTCAATCGTCGAAGAGGGTTAGCGCCTGTCGTTAGGCGATGCGAACGGGCATCGACTTGACGCCGTTGACGAAATTCGAGCGGACCCGACGGGACGGACCGTTCGACTCAAGGCGTAGGTCGCGCTCGATCAGCTCCTCGAGCACGACGCGGATCTGCAGGCGTGCAAGCCACGCGCCAAGGCAGAAGTGCGGACCACCACCGCCGAAGCCGAGATGCGGGTTGGGGTCGCGGGCGATGTTGAACGCGTGCGGGTCGTCGAAGACGTCCTCGTCGTAGTTCGCGCTCATGTACCACATGACAACCTTGTCGCCCTTGCTGATCTGCTGCCCGCGCAATTCCGTGTCTTCCAGCGCCGTGCGGCGCATGTACAGCACCGGCGTCGCCCAACGGATGATCTCCTCGACGGCCTTGTTCATCAGTTCCGGCTGGGCTTTGAGGAGCGCGAGCTGGTCCGGGTTATCGATAAACGCCTTCATGCCGTGCGTCAACGTCGTGCGCGTCGTCTCGTTGCCCGCCAAAATCAGGATCTGAAACATGTTGCAGTACTCGAGCGGCGTCAACTGGTCGCCATCAACATCGGAGTGGATCAGACGCGAGACGAGATCATCAGTCGGGTGGGCGCGGCGCTCCTCACCAATCTTGCGGCCGTACTCGAACACGTGGTACGAGGCCGGACTGCCAAACGGCAGATCCTTCGGATCGATGCCTGGTGGCAGGCTGTCGTAGTCGGGCGCATAGTCGGGATCGTCGATCGCAATCATCTGATTCGACAGGGTGATCAGGCGGTCCGCATCCTCGCCGGGCACGCCAAGGATGTTGAGCAAGACGGTGATCGGCAGCGGCTCCGCGACATCGAGCACCCAGTCGAACTCGCTGCGGGCAGTTGCCGTATCCAGTAGCCGGGCGGCAGTTGTGCGCGCAAAGGCCTCGTGAGCGTTGACGGCCTTGGGGGTAAAGAGCGGTGAGACAACGCGACGCAGATGCTGATGCAAGGGCGCATCGGAGTCGATCAGGCTACGACGCTTCTCAAGCGACTCGGGCTCGACCTCCTCCAGCATCGTCAAACCCTCGCCCGACGAGAACACCTGCGTGTTCTTCGAGACGGCGACGACGTCCTCGTGCTTCGTGATCGCCCAGAAGCCGTGGTTCGGGGCCGGCTCCGGATGCCAGTGCACCGGATCGGCCGCACGCAAGACAGCAAACTCGTCGTGAGGGACATGATCCTCCCAGAGCTCGGGCGTGATCAGATCGACACGGCTGAGATCTTCGGTGGGAGTTGCCATCGGGGAAGCCTAAACGCAGAAGGCCCCCGTTCGGCACCGGCTGAGCCGGACCGAACGGGGGCCGCATGCAATCCGTTACGAGGCGGGGGTGTCCTCGTGCAGGTAGCGCCCGATGCCCGCGTACTTCTGCGGGTTCGTCGAGCGCAGCACCAGTGCGATGAGCACGCCGATGCCGAACACGATGATCGGCCACAGCCACAGGTACTGGATGAACGGCACTCCGGCCGCCCCCGACAGGTCACCGCGGAAATCGAACAGCAGTTTCACGGCGTAGATCTGCGTAATGATCGCGACGACTGGCGCGAGGCCTGTCTTAAACCAGTGCATCTTCTTCTGCTTCGCGAAGTACACGATGATCGCGAGGGACACCAGCGCCTGGATAGCGAGGATGCCGGCGACGCCGAGCAGCGGGCTCCACGTGCCGAGCTTGAGGAGCGCACCGAGATACGTCGAGTCGTACAGGAAGAACGCACCGACCCAGAGGAACACGAAGATGCCAGCGACCATGCCCGCGATGTGCGGGGACTTGTACTTGGCATGGGTCCGGCCGAGCATGCTCGGAAGCACGCCCTCACGACCCATCGAGAACAGGTACCGGCAGCCAGTGTTGAAGAACGCCAACTGGCAGGCGAACGAGCCGGTCAGGATGAAGATCTCGAAGCCGAGCGTCAGCCACGAGCCAGCAAACTGATCGGACATCGGGTAGAAGATCGAGCCAATCTCGCCGGCGAACTGCTGGTTGACGAGCTCCGCCGCACCGGCCTTGCCGGAGGCAGCGACGAACATCCACATCACGAAGACGTAGAGGACGCCGAGGCCGATCACGGACACGTACATGGCGGGAGCCATGACCTTCTTGGGCTCCTTGGCCTCCTCTGCGTAGTTCGGGGCCATCTCGAAACCGACCCACGACCAGAATGCGGCGAACAGGGCAATACCCGTGGCGCCAGCCACAACCGCCATGTTGTTATCACCGTCAAACACCGCGAGCGGATTGAGCGACTCGAACACGAGGCCGTCGGGACCGCCACCCTTGAACAGAACGGCGAACGAGAACACAAGTAGGACAACGAGCTCCGCGACCAGGGCGACACCAAGGATGCGCGCTGTCACCTCAATGTGAAAGAAGTTGAACAGCACCATCGCAATGATCGTGCCGAACAAGAAGATCCAGACGGGAATATCCCATCCGAACCACTCCATGAAGTTCGCGACACCGAAGTAGGACGTCACGCCCACCACCGCAGCCGAGAAGACGAGGTAGCAGAATGTCATCAGGATGGCTGTTCCCATACCGGCCACGTTGCCGAGGCCGTGCGAGACGAACGAATAGAAGCCACCCGCCGAGCTGACGTTGCGGGCCATCTCGATGTAGCCGACCGAGAAGATCGTCAACACGATCGTCGCGATGATGAATGCAGCTGGCACAGCCCAGCCAGCGCCCAAAATACCAACGGGGCCATTGAAGAGCATTGCTGAGATCGGCGCAGCGCCCGTCACACAGCAGAACAGAACCTGCCGCGTATTCAGAGCACCCTTCGCCAATTGGTGCTGGCCGGTCATCGGGTTAACGATGTCGGCAGCGGGGGGAGTACCCCCAGAGTCCATAGCCACGTTCCTATCTCCTTCTCTTCGTCCCCTCCTCGGCCGGATGATCCGACTGCAGGACATGCTTCAGCGTACCGGTTCGGGATTCGTGAGTGCAACCCTGCCTTTGACGTCAATTCCGTTACATAAGCGAAAAACTCCGCGATTTTTACGAGTTTTTACGCGGGTTATGTCTAATCGGTAGAGTTTTTCACGGAGGAGGTGGAACCGTATGCAGGAAATCCTGGATCTTTCGTCGATCGACATCAAAAGTGTTGAGGTCTACGAGCAGGGTGTGCCGTACGAGTCGTTCCGCCTTTTGCGCGAGCACGACCCGGTGCACTGGCACCCCGAGACCGCGCCCGACCCCGGCTTCTGGGCAATCACCAAGCACGCCGATGTCGTCGCAATCTCGAAAGACGCCACGCGCTTCTCCTCCGCCGAGCGCTTTATCTACTACGAAGAGATCGACGCCGAGTCGATGGAGATTCGCCGCTCGATGATCGAGACGGACCCGCCCGAGCACACGCGGCTCCGGCGCATCGTCAGCCCGCTCTTTACCCCCAAGACGGTTGAGGCCTATCGGGCCTATGCCCAGCCCGTTGCCGACGGCCTGTTGGATGTGTGCCTCGCCAAGGGCGAGTTTGACTGGGTCAAAGAGGTCTGCGAGATGATGCCGATCCGCGTCTTCGTCAAAGTCTTTGGCGCGCCGGACGCCGACGCCAACTACCTCGCGAAGCTCGCAAACCAGCTCGTCGCGATCGACGACCCCGACCTCGCACCTCCACCAGAGGCGTACGAACGCGCCCGGGCGCGCGGTTTTGAGCCACACCACCTGCCATTCCGCAGCCCGGCCGCGCTCGACCTGTTCGATTACGCACGCGATCTGTGCGAGGCGCGTCGAGTGGAGCCCAAGGACGATCTGATCACGCGGCTCGTGCAGGCCGAGTGGGAAGGCGACCGCCTAAGCGACTCGGAGCTCGTCAACTTCTGCCAACTACTCGTCTTCGCCGGCAACGAAACGACGCGCAACTCGCTGGCGAGTGGCATGCAAGCCTTTATCGACAATCCCGACCAACTCGACCTGCTCAATCGCGACCGCTCGTTGATGAAAGGCGCGATCGAGGAGATCCTGCGCTGGGCAACACCGATCTACTGCTTCCGACGCACCGCGATGGAAGACGTTGAAATGCGTGGGGCGCAGATCAAGAAGGGCGACAAGGTCGTCATGTACTACACGAGCGCCAACTTCGACGAAGAGGTCTTCGAAGAGCCCGAGCGTTTCGACATCACACGCGACTCGTCCGCGCAGGTTGTCTTTGGTGGCGGCGGCCCTCACTACTGCCTCGGCGCGTTCATGGCCCGCATGCAAATCGAGACGCTCTTTACGACCGTGCTCGATCGTGGGCTGCGCCTCGAATCGGCTGGCCCGACCACGCGCCTGCGCACAAATTTCGCGAATGGCCTCAAGACGATGCCCGTCCGGGTCATCAACAGCTAAAGATGGCTATTCTGCTGACCGCTGTCCGTCCCCCGGGACAAGGCTCAACGAGAGGAGGCCCGAGCGATGGGCGCAGGTGATTTTGATCTTCTGAAGGCAATCGAAAAAGGTGAGATCGTCGAGGTCGAGATGGCCTGGGCCGACCACCAAGGCTATCCACGCGGCAAGCGCATCCCCGCCGCCGTCTTTTTGGGCCGACTCGAGAAAGGTATCGCCTTCGCCGACGCCTCTCTGACGTGGAACTACGCAGGCGATGTCCTCGACGGCTGCAAGCTCAGCGGCTGGGATACCGGCTACCCCGACTTCTTTCTGATCCCCGACCTCACGACGGCACGCCGCCTACCCTGGCGCGACAACGTCGCCTTCGTCACCGGCGAACTCAAAGACCACGACGGAGACCTCATTCGGACCGCGCCCCGCAACGTCTTGCGCCGCGTCGTCGACCGCCTCGCTGGACTCGGCTACACCGCGTCGATCGGAGCGGAGATCGAGTTCTACCTTGTCGACGATGCCGCCGTATCGCAGACCGATGGCGTCCAGTGCTACTCGCTCGCCAAGGCCAACGAACTCGAGCCCACCTTCAGCGAACTGCTTGGAGGCCTCAACGGTTTCGTCGAAATCGAAGGCTCGAACATCGAATACGGCCCTGCCCAGTGCGAGGTCAACCTTAACCATGGCGATCCGATCTGGGCTGGCGACCAGGCCTTCCGCATGAAGTACGGCATTCGCGAGGTCGCGCGGCGTAATGGCATGGTTGCGACCTTCATGGCGAAGCCGTTCAACCTCGTGTCGGGCTGCTCGATGCATCTACATGTCTCGCTCTGGAAGGACGGCAAACCCGTCTTCGCACCCGTCGATGGATCTGAGTCCGAAACGGCGCGCTGGGCGATAGGTGGAATGATGGATCACCTCGCCGGCATCACCCTGCCTGGAGCGCCAACGGTCAACTCGTACAGGCGCTTCGAGGCTGGCAGCTTCGCTCCGACCACGGCGACGTGGGGTCGCGACAATCGCACCTGCGCGATTCGGTCGCTGATCGAATCGCCTTCGTCGACCCGCGTCGAACTGCGCACCGGCGCCTCCGACGCCAACCCGTACTGGGCGATCGCCGGCATGCTCGCCGCGGTCTGCGCCGGTATCGAAAACAAGTCCGACCCGGGCGAGTACATGACGGGCAACCTCTACGAGACCGGTGTGCCCCTGCCCACCACGCTGGTCGACTCGGTCAAGGCGATCGCGGCCGACACCGTCATCACCGAGATCCTCGGCAGCGATGCCGTCAACGATCTCTCCGTGATCTCGATGTCCGAGTGGAACACGTTCATCACGACCGTCACCCAGTGGGATTACGACCGCTACCTCAAGATCGTCTGACTAGGAGCCACCATGGCCGCCGTTGAGAAGCCCAAGAAGCGTGTAGCGAAAGCCGCACCGAAGGTCGCACCGAAGGCCGCAACGAAAGTTGCACCGAAGGCGAAGCCGGCGGTTGCCAAGCCACGCGTCAAGGCAGCTGGCAACGCCACACCGAAGTTCAAGTCGGCGAAGGTCACGCCGGAGCGCCGCCGCAAGCTGGTTCCGCGGCCGACCGTGCACCCTGGTGCGCTTGCGCAGGCACGGGCATTTCCGGTGCTCGAGTCGATCTTCACGCGCCGCTCGCGTCGCTTTGCACTTGGCGCCGAGCTGACTGGGCCGCTGGGCTTCAAGTCCGACAAAGAGCCAGTGCCGCTCGCGTTCGAGGAGGAGGCAATCCTCGTCGCCGCTGCGACGGGCATCTCGGGTCTCGCGACGGAGGAGTGGCCTTTCCTCGACGAGGATGGCGATTCAACGAGTGGCGATAAGATCGGCTCGTTTACCGGCCGCACGTACCCCTCGCCGCTTGCGAACCACAACGTCGAGTTGTTCTGGACCAACGATGATGGCGTCTTCGCGCTGCCACAGCGCGATGTGCGCCCGAAGAAGCACAACCAGCTCGCCGACGAGAACGCGCCGAACGAGTTGTATCGGCAGGCCGTCAAGCTGGCCGACAAGCGGCTCTTGGTTCCACGCGATCGTCCGAACCTGTTCGCCTTCAACCATCGCATCCCGAACGCTCAGGGCACGTCGATGTTCATGCCGATCACGGACATCACGCGTCAGTGCATCTCCGCGATGCTGCTCTACTTCGATCGGCCGCACGGCTACTACCTGGTCGATCCTCATCTCGGTGGCGATCCGCTGCGCGAGTACGTCAAGTCGGGCCTCCTCGACCCCGCGCATGCCGTTGACTTCTGGGAGTTCGAGCGCTGGCAGATGGTCGATGCCAACGGTGTCGAGCAGGGTCTGATGGTCGGCAACCTGATGCACGC
>Ga0208942_1000879_pt1 | contig 11463 bp, 9 predicted proteins | sample GreLakmeSU08MSRF_FD_187704 | JGI IMG/M metagenome (GOLD analysis project Ga0208942, IMG submission 187704) | Freshwater lentic microbial communities from great Laurentian Lakes, MI, USA - Great Lakes metaG SU08MSRF (SPAdes) | ecosystem: Environmental > Aquatic > Freshwater > Lake | place: Great...
ATTCGTCGTGGCGTGGAGAGAGTTTGCCAATCGTTTTCAGAAAGGCCGAGTTGGTCTACTGCTATTCGTAATTGCGCTTGCGCGGTTTCAAAAGCTGACTCCATTGTCATTTCTCTAGGCTACGACAAAGGCTTCAAAAAGACTAACTACAAACCACTATTGGCACTCAAAATTCATGGTTTAGTTACCTTTTCTGTAGTTAAATTATGACTTAGTTAACAGTCAGCCAAAATTTGGAGAAATTTTATCTTGGGTATTAAAATACATTCAGAGCCGTATCTTGGTTTAGATTCAGTCGTAATAGAGAATAATTTATTAAGGATTCGAGTTGTTCCGGAACTCGGCTGTAAAATTGTCGAAATTTATGATTTGGAAAATGATCATGAATGGCTTTGGCGCGATAAATCGCGACCAATAAAGCTAGCTAAATATGGCGATGCTTATGACCGCTACGACATCAGTGGCTTCGATGAGTGTTTTCCAAATATTGGTATATCCAAATACCCCGAAAATGATGAAGTTGAATTACCAGACCATGGCGAGATTTGGTCACTTCCGTGGAAAGTAACAGATTTCGCAGCGAATTTTTCAGCAAGCGTTATTGGAAAACTTTTTAATTATCGGTTCACGCGAAAAATTTCATTAGAAGGCAGGAAAATAACCCTGAGCTATTCGGTATCAAATGATGGTGATAGCGAATTCAAATATATGTGGTCGGCGCATCCATTATTCAAAATTGATGAAGGTATGCAGATTGAAATTTCCGGAAATCCAAAAATGCTAAAAGAGTTTGGCTTTGGCGGACGAATTGGTGATGATGGTGAAGCTTGGTATGGCGGTCATTTATCTGAACATACTTGGTCAAAAGTTGTAGGTAGTGACGGCAACTTAAACGATATGAGCGAAGTTTCGTTGGCAAAAATATTGACAGATAAAGTTGTATTAGATGCTCCGATTGATGGCGTTGTTAAGTTAAAGAAATTGAAATCTGGTCGGGCCCTGACCATGAAATTTGCGCCGAGCGAAGTACCTTTTCTCGGCATTTGTTACAACTTTGGTGCTTGGCCGTTAACGGGGGAGCCAGCAACCTGGGTGGCGCTGGAACCAACAACTGGAAGAACTGATCGATTAGATGAATGTATGAAGCTAGGAAGTGCCAATATTTTAAAAGCGAAAGAGAGCAAAACTTGGCAAATAGAGTTAGAGATTAATTAAAAAGTACTGTCTTATTTCCTTTTATTCCGGGATCTAACACGAATGTCATTCCCGATTTAGGGTTTTCGACATCATCAGCGCTTGCAGTGGTCACTATCAACATATCTAGATTTTCGCCAGCAAATGCGCATGAAGTGATGTTTTTAACTGGCATCTTTATTTCATGAGTTTTCTTACCTGTGCTGTCATATCGGCGAATGTGTGAGCCGCCCCAAAAACCAATCCACATGCCGCCTTCGGAATCCGAACAACCACCATCCGGCATTCCGTCGCTCTCATCAAATTTAACTAAAGTTCTTCGATTTTTAATGCCAGAATCTGCGTAATCGAATTTATCTAATTGCATAGTTAAGGTGTCGACGTAATAGAAAGTGGTTCCGTCTGGAGTCCAATCCAGAGCATTACTAATAGAAACGGGTGCTAGTAATTTGGTAATTGATTTACCGTCTTTTGAAAATTTATAAAGCGAACCAGCATCTTTCGCGCCATCAAATGCCATAGTGCCAGCAAATAGTTCACCATTTGGCGCAACCTTGGCATCGTTCCACCTAACTGGAATTGCTAATGGACCGGACTCAGCCTCTAGCCAACTTGGCAAAGGATTTTCAGCACCATCAACCTCTCTTAAAGTTGCACCGGATGCATGGCCAAGTACAACACCGGAGTTCTTACGTGGCAGTGCGAAGCCGACTTCCGCTGGTGTATCAAATGATCCAATTTCACCCGAGTTGATATCTCGCCATAAAACTTTATAGGACAAAATATCAATCCACATCACATGGTTATTTTTCAGATCACTAGATGTTGGACCTTCACCCAAAGTGCAGCGACGCTCATCAAATATTTTAATTTTCATATTCTTCTACAAGTTTCTATTTTTGAGGAAGTTCACTATTTCTTAGTTTTTTGAGTCGAAATCCAAACCGCGATAATCATCACGGCGCCGATAACGGCCTCTAGTAAGAAGGGATTTAAACCAATCATTACTAAACCTTGTAAAATTACTTGCAGAAAGAGAATTCCAATGAAAGCGCCAGTAAGTGAACCGCCGCCACCAGTTAATTTAATGCCGCCAACGGCTGCAGCAGCGATAACGCTTAGCTCCCAGCCAAGGCCAGTTACCGCATCAGAACGTTGCAGTTTGCTCATTAATAAAATTCCAGCAAAAGCTGAGAGAGCTCCGCAGAGCGTAAAGAGACCAATCTTAATTTTATCTACTTTGATTCCAGATAATTTTGCCGCAACTTTATTGCCACCTATTAAATAGAACTCGCGACCAAGCACACTTCGACGAACGAATTGATCAGCGGTAATAAAAAGAATTAAGAAAATCCAGACTGCCGATGGAAAACCTAAAATCATTGGCCTAGATAAGTTACCGGTACCTTGTGGCAGCGGATATACCGGATCGCCACCGCTAAGTACATAAGAAATTCCGCGGGCCAAGAAGAGCATTGATAGCGTTGTGATAAATGCTGGAATGCCAATTTTGATTGTAATAAAACCATTTAGAAAACCAACAAATGCTCCGATGCCAATTCCAAGTAGAACCGCCACCGGTAACGGCAAATTCCAATCGGCAAGCATTAATCCAGTTGTAATTGTGCCAAGTGAAGCAACGGCTCCAACCGAAAGATCGAGTTCGCCAACAATCATTAAAAGAGCTTGACCGATTAAAACAATTCCAGTGTAAATAACGGTGACTAATAAAATTTTTAAACTAGCAAGAGATGCAAAATAACTATTGAAAGTCGAGAAGAGAATTAAAGTTGCAACGAAAACAATAAAAAGACCAAGTTCAGGAACTTTTTGGAAAATCTGTACCCGCTTTTTTGTATCTAGACTCATGGTTGTCATTATGCTTCAATCTCCTCACGTAATCATCAGCTTATTAAGAGCGATATCTATCCAGCAGTTCATAACTTTTCGTTACCTAGCTTTGTGCACTAGCCTTGCCAAAATAACCCCCCCGCTAGCATTGACTTATCTGATGAATTCATGAAGCATAATGGATAACGGTTAATTGTAAACAGTCATTGGATGCTAGTTGCAATAGCCACTCGAGGAAAGGGATTACTCAAAGATGGTAAAGAAAATAAAGAGAGATAAGGCTATTTTTAAAATATTAGCAATATTCTCGGTTTCAGCACTTTTGTTATCAGCTTGCTCATCTAAAGCAGATGACACTGCTGCTGGTGGCGACGCTGGTGGAACTGCAGCTTCAAAGGTTTACACACCTTTGGCAACAGCACCATGCGATTTGAGCGGAAAGTCAATTACTTTCTTGTCAGTACTTAAGGGTCACCCAACTCTTAGACTTTGGCAACAAGGTTTCTTGGATCAAGCAAATGCACTTGGTTTCAAGAGCGCAACAATCGTTTCACCTGATGAGCCTGACTGGACTAAAGCAGTAACTCTTGGTGAAGGCGTACTTGCAACCGGAACTGACGGACTTGTACTTGGCTTCGTTGATCCAGTTGAAAAAGATTTGATTGCAAAATTTGCCGCAAAGATGATTCCAGTTGTAATTGGTCACGTACAAGTAAAGCCAGATGAATATCCTGGCGTAATTGCTTATGCAGCATTTGATCCAAAAGCATGGGGAGCAGCCGCAGCAGATGCAATCGGTGAAAAAATTGGCGGCAAAGGAACTGTTGCTGTTACTGAAGGTGGCTTCAATCCTGTAGAAGATGCAGTTGCTTCTTCATTCACAGCACAAATGAATGCCAAATATCCTGACGTTAAAGTTCTAAAGCCAGCTGAAGAGGGATTCGATGTACCAAAAGCTATTGCTAAAGCAGTTGCTATTGCGATCGCAAATCCAGATTTAGTTGGAGCAGTTGGAACTACTGGCGGAAGCCCAGTTACATGGGCCGGTGCTTCAGATCAAATCGGTAAGCCAATTTGGGCTATCGGACCTGATGCAACACGTCCAAATCTTGATGCAGTTCGCGATGGAAAAATCCTTGCGGTTGCTGCACAACCAGGATACGAAGAACATCAAATGGCTGTTGACCTAGTTGCTAACGCAATTTGCGGCAACGCACCAGCACAATTTGCTAATGATTTGCCAACACCTATCATCTTCGCTGATGGCTTGGCACCTTATTACGCAGTTGTTGATGCAATTGATGCTCGAGTAGCAAAGCAATAGTCGCTAAATAGGGGTAAGACAAATATGGTGAACCAAGCTACTGTTCTTTAGTAGCTTGGTTCACTTATTAAGTAAATGACTTTTTGCAAGTTGAGGACTTAATTGAGGGAAGGTAAATAAGAATGGCAAGTTCATCCAGCAACAATTACGCCCTTGAAATGATAAAAATTTATAAGAATTTCGGACCGGTAATTGCGCTCGATGATGTTTCTTTAAAAGTTAAAGTTGGAACAATCCATGGATTGATTGGCCAAAATGGCGCAGGCAAATCCACGTTGATGAAGATATTAAGTGGAATTTATCCAAGCGGAACCTTCGAAGGTGAAATTAACGTTGCCGGTGAATCAGTAAAAATGAGTTCACCGCTTGATGCACAAGTACGAGGGATCTCAATAGTTCCGCAGGAAATAACGGTAGCTGACACTCTTACAGTCGCAGAAAATATTTTACTTTCCGAATTAGCAATGAACCGCAAAGGGTTTTATTCAAAGAAAAATGGATTGCAAAAGATTGGAAAATTCCTTGAAGATAATGAAATACCTTTAACTGCCGACCAACTCGTATCAGAACTAAGCCTGCACAAGAAGCAAATTTTAATGATTGCAAGTGCACTTTATAAGAATCCCAAAGTTCTCGTTTTGGATGAACCAACTTCAAGTTTAACTTCTGATGAAATTGCAAACCTTTTTTCGATAGTTCGAAATCTTAAGAAGCGTGGATTTACGACCGTATTTATCACTCACAAGCTTCCAGAAATTCTAGAACTATGCGATGCCGTTTCAATTTTACGTGATGGCAAAACTGTTCGCACTAGCGAAAGATCAGATTTTGATGCCAATCAGCTAGTTAGCGACATGATTGGTAGAAAATTAGGCGACTTATATCCAGAGAAGAACATTTTACCTAAAGATGCAAGAATAATTTTCTCAGCTTGTAATTTGGTTGTGGAGAATCCCCGCAAACCAGGCGAAATTATGGTTTCCGAGTTTTCATTTGACCTACATGCTGGTGAAATTCTTGGCCTTGGCGGTCTTGTTGGTTCTGGAAGAACTGAAATTTTGCGCGCGCTTTATGGCGACAATCGAGTATTAGCTGGCAAGCTTGAATTGCAAGGCAGCGAGATAACTTCAAAAGATATTCCTGCCGCTATTCAATCTGGAATTGGGTATGTCACTGAAGATAGAAAATTAGAAGGTTTATTTTTCAATCTAGAAATAAAATCGAATTCAACTGCAAGTATTTTGGATAAGTTCAAGAAAATGGGGTTGCTAAATAAGCAGAAAGAGAAGGAAGTTGCGACTGAAATTACCGAATCACTAGCAGTTAAGCCACAAGATATTTACGAGATGATCGGAAATCTAAGTGGGGGAAATCAGCAAAAAGTTTTAATAGGTAAAGGCTTAGTGGCTAAGCCAATCATTTTCATGTTGGATGAACCAACAAAAGGCGTTGATATTGCATCTAAAGCTGAGATTTATCGAATCATAAGTGACCTGGCAAAGGAAGGAGTTGGAATCATTCTAGTATCTAGCGAATTTCCAGAGCTCTTAGCGATGTCACATCGGATTTTAGTTTTTTCAGGAGGCGCAATGCGAGGCGAAATGACTGGTGATATCACTAAGGAGCGAGAACTTATGATAATGGCTATTGGTCAATCATGAAACTAAACTTTAAGAGTTTTTCCACCTTATCACCATTTGTAAAACGGTTGATTTTCGTAACCGTGGTATTTGGGATTTTTGCTGGGCTTAATCCGTCTTTCGCAAACTATGCAAGCATTCTCTCGATTGTCCAAGGGATTGCATTCGTTGGAATTGCATCAATTTTCTTGGTGCTACTCATAACTTCAGGCGAGTTCGATATATCGATTGGCGCTACAGCAGCGCTTAGCGCATTAACCTCCGCAATTTTGGTAACACATCAAGGCTTTAGCATGCTGAGCGCATTTTTGATTAGCTTAGGTGCCGGAATTTTGGTGGGCCTAATTAATGGACTTGTAGTAATTTACGGAAAAGTCCCATCCTTTATCGCAACCATCGCAATGTTATTTATGTGCAAGAGCTTGGCGACTTTTGTATCTGAGGGTAAAGGAATCGCAGATTTTCCTGACTTGCATGAAGGATTTAAGGATTCGATTCTTGGAGAATATTTTAGCATAATAATTTTTATCATCTTAATATTTGTTGGTGAATTTATTTTAAATAAAACTAATTTTGGTAAAGTTATTGCAGCGATAGGTAGCAATCCTGAGGCTGCTCGAACTGCTGGTATAAATACAAATCGAGTTAAATTATTGCTATTTATGGCAACTGGTTGTGGCGCTGCATTAGCCGGTTATTTATCCTTGCTGCATTTCGGCAGCGCCTGGTTCACACTTGGTTCTGGCTGGGAGTTGTTAGCAATTGCTGGGATGGTTATTGGTGGTACAAGTTTATTTGGTGGCAAAGGCACGGTAATTGGGTTGTTCCTTGGATTATTATTAATGCAAGTTGTTGCGAGCGGAATGGTCGCAACTAATATTGATCCGTGGTGGCAAACAGTTATAACTGGAGTTATCGTATTAGTGTCGCTTAGTGTTGATATGAAACGAAAAAAGGTTAAATTCGATGCCAAGTAAGGCTTCGTTTATTCCTAATCGATTTGATAAAAAAGTTGTTATCGTAACTGGCGCAGAATCCGGCATCGGAAAAGCTACTGCAACTAGATTTGCTCAAGAAGGTGCGATTGTTTACGGCCTAGGATTGCGCGCTGAGATTGGCGAAGCTTGGGTTAAGGAAATGGCTGGTTCTGGCTTAAAAGTAAACTTTAAAGTTTGCGACCTTAGAAAATCAGCAGCGATAGCAGACGTGGTCAATGGAATTGGAGAAGCTAATAACGGCATCGATGTTGTTGTAAATAATGCTGGTACTTTTCTTTTCCGATCAGTTGATGAAACTACTGAAGATGAATGGGATAACGTTTTAGATACAAATTTAAAAGGAGTTTTCTTAGTATCAAAATATGCCATTCCATTCTTACGCAAACGTGGTGGTGGATCAATCATAAATATCGCCTCAGTACATGCTTATGCAACTATGGCGAAAGTTGCTGCGTATGCGGCTAGCAAAGGCGCAGTAGTTGCGTTAAGCCGCCAGATGGCAATTGATTACACTAAAGATAAAATTCGCGTTAATTCTGTGGTTGTAGGAGGAGTAGATACTGACATGTCTACTGCTCATGCGTTGGCTATCGGTAAGCCACTTGATGATCTAGGTTTTGTATCTGACGAAACTCAACTTGGCCGAGCTGCCCAACCACATGAAATTGCTGCCGGTATTACTTTCTTAGCTTCCTCGGATGCTTCGTTTGTGATTGGTGCGCCATTTATTATTGATGGCGGGCTATTAACAGATCTTTAGACTTTCTAGCCGATCATTTCAGAATCGCGCTTATTGGTAAGTTCATGAATGCAGCCCTTATTTACATCGTAATTTGCGCATTCATCACAGAGTAGAACCAATTCATGGCAGGCTAAATTTGCGCAGTTATAGAATTGTTTCGTTGGCTTTGAACACTTTTCACATTCACCAATAACTTTTGTTTTCTTAGAGAAATCAATAGCTAAACGGGCGTCGAAAGTGAAGAGCGAGCCTTCCCAAAGTGAGTCATCACCGAATTTTTTCCCGTATCGAACAATGCCACCTTCGATTTGATAAACCTCTTTAAAGCCGCGCTTTTTCATAACCGAAGAGAGAATTTCACAACGGATTCCACCAGTGCAGTAAGTAACGATTGGTTTATCTTTGATGTGGTCATACTTTCCACTTTCAATTTCATCTACAAAGTCACGTGACGAGGTTACATTTGGAAGAATTGCATTTTTGAATTTGCCAATTTTTGCTTCGAATGCGCTTCGACCATCAAAGAAAATGACTTCGTCACCACGTTCGGCAACTAATTTATCGACTTCGTAAGGCTTAAGATGTACGCCACCGCCCACGACGCCATTTTCATCTACCGAAATTTCATCTGGGTCACCAAATGCAACTAATTCACTCTTTACCTTTACGCTTAATTTAGGGAAATCATCACCGGTACCATCGGACCATTTGAAGTCTATTTTCTTAAATCCAGGATAGCGTTTTGTGAGTTTCACATATTTGCGAAGATCTTCAATGTCGCCACCAACTGTGCCATTGATGCCATGCTTTGCAATAATAATTCGACCTTTTAGATTTAGCGATTCCGCAAGATTTTGCTGCCAAAGACGAATCGCATCTGGATCTTTAATCGGCGTAAAGCCGTAGTACAGAATAATCTTTGGAATCTGCATAGCGTTATTCTAAAGGAGCAGCGCTATACAACCTATTTTGTTAATTCTTACCGAATAGCTTGCTGAAGAAGCCAGGTTCTGCCGGTTCGCCTGCGTGGCCTTGGCAGCGATCAATGGTTGGTACATCATGGAGCGCATCTTCTATATGTTCTCCGCAGCCACTCCAAGTGGGTTTACCGCAACTCTTACAACTCACTTTGCTACACATGTTTCTAACCTTATCGCAAGGGATCTTGATCTTAAGGATTTCTAAACGTTTCGGCTTTTTATGGGATGTAAAAGTACTTGGTTCTCAAGTACTCTTCCGAAATGCGTAAAACCGATCGTGCTCATGCAGAATTACTGGACCTACAGGACCCGCTTGCGGAGTATCGAGGCAAATTCTTAATTACTGACCCGGAAGTTTCTTATTTAGATGGTAATTCCCTCGGTCGATTACCTCTTGCAACTATTGATGCGCTAAATACCTTAATGCGCGATGAATGGGGTAGTGAAGTTGTTGATGGCTGGAGCCATTGGGTAGACGAATCGGAAAAGACTGGCGATTTAATTGGCCGCTCAACTTTAGGTGCGGCTGCTGGACAAGTTTTAGCGTGTGATACCACTTCGGTAAACTTTTATCAGTTAGCAAGAAGCGCCATCAAAGCACGGCCAGATCGCAAAACTATTGTTACAGATACATCTAACTTTCCAACCGATCGTTACATTCTTCAAGGATTAGCAAAAGAATTTGACTTGAATTTAGTGATGATTGAAAATTCATCGCAATCAGTCGAAGAGCCAGAACGTATTACTCCTGAAATTTTAACTCCATATTTAAATGATGATGTAGCACTAGTTACTTTTCAAGTGATTCAATATCGCTCTGGTGCTCGCAATGATGTTAAGGAGCTAACCGAATTAATTCACAAATGTGGCGCCCTAACTCTCTGGGATGCATCGCACGCTGTTGGTTCGATTGCGCTTAATTACGATAGCGATAACGTAGACCTCGCGGTTGGCTGTACCTATAAATATGGAAATGGTGGACCAGGAGCTCCCGGCTGGCTATATGTAAATAAGAGAATTCAAAAAGAAGTTCGAGTTCCAATTCAAGGATGGTTTGCTCAAGGTGATCAATTTGGCATGGGACCGCTTTTTGAACGCGCTGAAGGCATTCGCGGTTTCCAAATTGCGACACCACCAGTAATTGGTTTGCGCGCAGTTCAGACTTCATTTGGAATGATTGAAAAAGCCACAATTCAAGCGATCGAAGCCAAAGCAGCTCTTGGTACCGAGTTGATGATCGATTTATTTGAGGAGTGGTTAAAAGATCTTGGTTTTGCGCTTGGAACACCGCGAATTGCAAGCCATCGAGGTGGCCATATCTCGCTGCTTCACGAAGATGCCTTTCAGATTTCGGTAGCAATGCGCAAAATATCAAAAGTTTTTCCAGATTTTAGAAATCCAAATGTAATCAGAGTCGCAATTTCCCCACTCACAACTTCATTTGTAGAAATTTGGGATGGGTTTGACCGGATTCGTAACTTGGTTAAGAGTGGGGATTACAAAAAAATTGTAATCAATAATGCGAGAGTTTTATAAATGTTTCGCTCAGCTCATATAGATACTTTTGCCCGAGAAAATTTACCGCCAATAGATAAATGGCCAGAATTAACTTCGCCACCTAGCTATCCAGAACGGTTAAATGCCAGCGAAGTCTTGCTTGATAAAACTATGGTCCGTGTCGGACGCGAAAAAATTGCTTTGATAGCAGCCGAGGGTTCCATTTCATACGGTGCATTATTTGATCAAGTAAATGCAATTTCACTCTACTTGGAAAGTATCGGAGTGAAGCCGGGTAATCGAATTCTTCTTCGCGGACCCAACAATGCTTCAATAGTTGCACTTTGGTTTGCAATCTTGCGAGTAGGCGCAGTTGCGGTTACCACGATCCATTTACAACGAACTGGCGAATTAGAGAAGATCGCAGAAATTGCCAAGGTTCAATTTGCTTTTGTCGATCACAGATTTTTAGATGAATGGACCTCTGTTAAAAATTATGCTGGGAAAACTTTAATTTATGGCGGTGGCACAGGTTCGGATGTCTTAATAGCTGCAAATAAATTCACTGGCGTACACCAACCATGTGATACCGCTTCAGATGATGTCAGCCTTTTAGCCTTTACATCCGGCTCAACTGGCATACCTAAAGCAACTATGCATTTTCATCGGGATGTTTTGACAATCGCAGAGACATTCGCGAAAGAGATATTGCAACCAAATGAGACCGACATATTTGCTGGTTCACCACCGATAGCTTTCACTTTTGGGCTTGGTGCACTCGTTATTTTTCCGTTTTGGGCTGGTGCGACTTCGCTGATGCTAGAAGCGGCTGCTCCGCCAATCCTTTTGAAAGAGATTGCGACACATGGCGTTACCGTGTTATTTACCGCTCCTACTGCATATCGGGCGATCTTGCCGTTGCTGGATGAAACTCCAGTACCAACTTTGCGACGGTGCGTTTCTGCTGGCGAGCACCTACCAAAATCAACTTGGGAAGCATGGCATGCGGCTACCGGAATAAAAATTATTGATGGAATTGGTGCAACTGAGATGTTGCACATTTTTATTTCAGCCGCAGATGACGAAATTATTCCTGGAATGACTGGCCGGGTTCTTGCTGGTTTTTCTGCAAAAATCTTTGACGAAGATTTTAACGAATTACCGAGAGGCAATCCTGGGTTATTGGCTGTTAAGGGGCCGACTGGATGTCGTTATTTAAATGATGCTCGTCAAAGTA
>Ga0208942_1000881_pt1 | contig 11443 bp, 9 predicted proteins | sample GreLakmeSU08MSRF_FD_187704 | JGI IMG/M metagenome (GOLD analysis project Ga0208942, IMG submission 187704) | Freshwater lentic microbial communities from great Laurentian Lakes, MI, USA - Great Lakes metaG SU08MSRF (SPAdes) | ecosystem: Environmental > Aquatic > Freshwater > Lake | place: Great...
AAAAACTAAACCAAGTCCAACAGTTACAACCATTGACCACGTTGGTAGATTCGCAGCACTGATTAACCAAATTGATGATGCGATCATCAGGGTTGTGTGGAACCACATCTCCCCAAGTACGCGTGCCTTAGTTGCAACTACGGGAAGCATCGGAGTTCCTGCCGCCGCGTAATCATCTTTGTACTTAATTGCTAACGCCCAAAAGTGTGGTGGAGTCCAAAAGAAAATTACAAAGAAAAATGCCCACGGTGTCACTGACAATGAATTTGTTACCGCTGCCCAGCCAATTAGTACTGGCATACAACCCGCAGCACCGCCCCAGACAATGTTTTGTGATGTGCGTTGTTTCAGCGCCATAGTGTATACGACAACATAAAAAACAATTGCGATAAAGGTTAACAAGGTTGCCAACGGAGTGGTAAAGAGCCAGAACATAACTAGGGAAAGAACTCCAATTACTCCTGCAAAAATTGTTGCATTTGTTTTCGAAATCAGGCCAGTAACAATTGGGCGCTTTGATGTTCGCGCCATTAATTTATCTAAATCACTTTCAATAACCATGTTGAATGCATTTGCACTACCCGCAGCCAAAGTTCCTGCAAAAATTGTTGCGATAGCCAAGCCAAAATCTGGCAAACCTTTTGCTGCTAAAACCATCGCGGGTAAAGTGGAAACGAGCAATAGCTCAACGACCCGTAACTTCATTAGGTCTAGGTATCCCCGAATAGCGATGCTCACTCACCAAGATTACTCAGCGATTTAATTTGTGCATCACAGTCTCCTCGTAGGGGTAAGAGTTACCTTGCTCTCAACGAAGGGTCCTAGAGAAAGAATGTGGCCGTGACTGAGAACAACAAGCCCGAATGGTTTGAGATCGCAGAAAATGACGGACCAGCGATGCCACCCAAGCCATCTAAAACTTTGCCAATCCTGCCATTGCGCAGGGTCCCAACAGATGGCTCGGGTGATAACGCTTATGAAGTCGAAGATGACTGACTAGTACAGTTAGAGAATGCGCCATCGCTTCCTAACTTTAATTCTTATAACTTCGCTCTGTGCCATCGCAATACCGGCACATGGCGAAGTTGTTGTTACTGAGTCAGCGATGAAGTTAATAAAAACAATTAATGGTTCAATCGCCCCAAAGTCAGTGAGATCTTCAGGTGACGGTGTGGTCAGCGCACACAACATGATGTATCGACATTCAGTCACTGTTTATGATGCGAAGACTTTTGAATTACTGCATACAGTTCCTGACTCAGTTTCTTTGCAGAGCTTCGGGTATTCTAAGAGTGCTTCAATCTTCAAGGGTGCACCAGTTGAAGGTACATACTCACCAGATGGTAAGTACCTCTACGTGAGCAATTACGCGATGTATGGGCCTGGATACAACAAAGAGGGACATGACACGTGTTCTCCGGCATCTGGGTACGATAAAAGTTTTGTCTATCGAATCAATCGCAGTAATTACGAAATAGATGCTATTTACCAAGTTGGATCTGTTCCCAAAGTTGTAGAAGCAACCCCTGATAACAAATATGTGTTAGTTGCTAATTGGTGCTCTTACACCGTTTCGGTCATTTCAGTAGATGCTCAAAAGGTTGTTAAAACAATCAAAATCGGTCGTTATCCACGAGGTATTACAATCTCTAACGACTCAAAGCTGGCATATGTGGCTGAAATGGGTGGCAACAGAATTCATGTCGTTAACTTAGAAGATTTCTCAGTTACCTATATTCCGATTGGAAGTAATCCTCGCGCAATAGTTCTATCACCAGATAATACAAAGATGTATGTAACTATGAATCTTTCTGGAAAGGTTGCATCCTGGGACTTAGTTGCAAACATGGCAGGTAAATCTGTAAAAACTGGCGAAGCAGCACGAAGTCTGGCCATTTCTTCTGATGGATCAACCATGTTTGTTGTTAACTTTAAAAGCAACACCATGTCTAAGGTTCGAACTAGTGACATGAAGGTCTTAGAAACCATCAAGGCATGTAATGAGCCAATTGGAATTACATATGACACCCCAACAGGAAATACCTGGGTTGCCTGTTACAAAGGACAGATAAAGATTTACTCCAACAATTAAGGTGCTGGACTAATCTCTGCAGGAATATTTGGAGCAGCGATTCTTCCAAGAACTCGATCAATTGCTGCCCGCGCTTTGTTCAGAGCTGCATTTCCTTTTGCTATGTCATCTGCGAGGGTTACAAAGACATATTCGCGATCCGTTGATTGAACATAGCCTGCAAGTGTTGCGGTGCCATTTAGTGTTCCAGTCTTTGCGCGCACTAGCCCCACAGCAGATGGTGCTGTTGTAGTAAACCTATTCTGCAAAGTTCCAGATACTCCGCCGATAGGTAAGGATTCATATAAGAGTGCATATCTTTCATCTTTACGAATCTTGTATAGAAGTTCACCCATTAACTTGGCAGTGATCTTATTTTTCTTCGACAATCCGCTTGCATCTGCAACAACAAGCTTGCTGTCATCAATTTCAAATTGGGCCAATAAGGTGCGGAAAATTGTGTCGATGCCTTTGATATTAAGAGGATAACCAGCCGCACGTGCAGCCAATCCAGCTAGTCGATCGGCTAATAAGTTATCGCTCCACAGCATCATAAAATCAAGAATCTCTTTAACCGTAGGTGAGTTCTCTGAGACGACAAGATCGCCTTGGGCTAAAAAGGCTTCGTCATCTGTGACTGATTTGAAGACCGGTTTAAATCCACGCTTTGCCCAAAATGCTTTTAGGTTGGCAACATCTTTGGAATAGAGATTGCTATAAATGACCTTGTAGTTCTTTAACGAGCCGCCATTAGCTTTTTTAATGGCCGATAAAGTATTAAAACCCATATACGGCAAGGAAGCACGTTTCATTTTGCGAGCAACATTGTGATCCAGGCTAATCCAGGGATCAAGTGATCCTCGGATAACAACAATCTTTTCTTCGGATGCGATATTTATAGTTGTGTTAAAAACTGACTGTGGATCTAAATACTCAAGAGTTACTGCGCCAGCTAAAACCTTCATGACAGATGCTGGTTTGCGTTGCGAGTAAATATTCTTTTCGTAAATGATCTGTCCTGTTGAGCCGTCAATAACGATCATTGCTGGATTAGACAACGTCGGAACTTTAAGAAGTTCATCAAATGCTGCAGGAATTGAACCAGGGGCTAAAGCCGCACCTGCCGGTGCAATCGAAAGAATCAGCGCAAGGCATACCGCCAATGTTCTTCGGAGCGCAACCATGTTGAAGGTGGACATCTATTCAGTTTAGAGTGCACGCATGTCTTCTCCAACCACCCCCGCCAGTATTGGCCCAGGGGAATTTTTTCCTGTTGTAGGAGTCGGACCTCACGAAAAACCTTGGCCAGAAGGTAATCACTACGATCCTGAATTATTACTGAATGGTGATCGTCGTAATGTTTTAGACCATTACCGATATTGGAGCGTTGAAGCGATTGTTGCGGATTTAAATACTAAGCGTCACAAACTACAGATTGCTATTGAAAATTGGCAGCATGATTTGAATATTGGATCAGTAGTTCGAACAGCTAATGCATTCAACGTTTCTGCTGTTCATATCATTGGAAAGCGCGACTGGAATAAGCGTGGCGCGATGGTTACTGATCGCTACCTAACAGTGATGCACCATCCAACAGTTGAAGATTTTGCTACATACTGCAAAGAGCAAAACTTGCCAATTATAGGAATTGATAATGTGCCAGGATCAAAGCAGCTAGAGCCAGCAGTACTGCCTGAAAGTTGTGTTCTTCTGTTTGGTCAAGAGGGGGCTGGTATGTCAGATGAAGGTATTGCAGTCTGCGAAGTTTTGTATGAGATCAATCAATATGGTTCAACTAGATCAATGAACGCGTCCGCTGCTGGTGCGATTGCGATGTATCACTGGGCACTACAGCATTTACCGCGCTAGTTCTAACAACAATCCGTCAACAGCACGTTCAACCATATCTAAAGTTTCTTCATAGGCTTCATCAGATTGATTGTAAGGATCTGGAACTTCTAACTTGAAGTAATCTGCCGAACTTGGATCTAAGCTTTTCAGCAGAGGATCAAAATTTCGCAAGTAGAAAACTTTGCTGCGGTGCTCTTCACTTTCTGCCAAAGAAACAACGTTGTGATAATTGCTGGAATCCATGACCAAAATCAGATCATGTACAAAGAAATCATTCACTTTAAATTGCTTTGCGGTGTGTGAATGCTTGTATCCGGCGGCCTCCCAAATCTTTTTGGATGATGGATGTGGACCTTGTCCGATATGCCACGCGCCAGTTCCTGAACTATGAACCTCGATACGTGGTGCTTTCCAATCAGCGGTTTTACCCGCTAGAACAGCAGCTGCCATAGGTGAGCGACAAATATTGCCGAGGCACACCATTGTGATGCTGAGTTGGTTCCTGCCCTTAAGTGAGGAGATCAAGCTCTGGTTCATCTTCCAGCGCTTCCTGCACAGTCTTTAAGCGGCGCTCAATCTCATCTGCTTCTTCACCCCGACCTTGCATCCGCAAGATCTTGGCGACGCGTGATTCAACATCCACAATAAATTCAAAATCTTTAGGCTCATCTTCGCTAACTATTGCCAACACATTCTCAAGTGTTGCCAATCCTTCATCATATTTTTCAAGCAGGATTTGTGCCTTACCAAATTCAAAGGTTGCAAATGTTTCACGGCGATGATCATGGCCTGTTTCAAAAACATCAATGGCTTTACGAGCAGTTTCTAAGGCTAACTCACCCTGACCAAGTTCAATTAAGCACGATGCCATTTTTTGATCGCAACGGGCAACATGAATTACCTCTTTGTTGCGCTTAAATAGAACTCGAGCTTCTTTAAAGGATTCGATTGCCTTTTCATAATTCTTCAATTCGCGTTCTGCGCAACCAATTAAGTGCAGATCATTTGCCGCACCAATTTCATTACCGTCAACTAAATGCTCTTGTGCACACTCATTCATTGTTATGACAACTTTGTCATACTGCTTAGATGTGTACCACCACTCGCCAAGTGTGCAAGCAAGTTCAAGTGCAATAGGTGACTTATTTTCGCGAAGTAATTCGACAGCTTTGCTCATAGCCAATGCTGCTTCGTCCATGCGCTTTAATTGATTTAGGTTGTAACCAATTGCTGAATATGCTTGAGCTAATCCTTCAGATGGTGCAGCATCGCCAAGTTGTGAATAAATATCACGCGCGGTTTCAGCTAATGCAAGTGCTTCGTCATATTGACCACGTGCATAAATTCGCGCACTTAATTCGTAATAGGTGCTGGCACGTTCTTCGCCTTCGACCTCGGGGATTCGATCCCACAACATCTCTTCGCTGATGAGTTCTTCTAAGCCATCATCTTCGCTCATGCCAGAAACTTATACTCAGATTGGCCCAAAACCTTTCAAATGGACAGGCTTACGAGCGTGGTTTACCCTTCTACTTGCAAATCATTCGCATATACGACCAGGAGCGCCGTGAACCAGATAGTCCAGGAGCCAGTCAAGGTTGCCTTTCGTGACCGCCTAACTCGGGATGAGTGGCGCCGTATGGCAGCCATGTTCGGATTCATTCTCTTCTTGCACGTTGCAGGCGCAACTTTGATGTGGAAAGCAACCACCGGAAATTATGTTTTAGCAGATGGAACTTTGTTTGGTTGGGGTACGGCAGCCCTTGCCTACATTTTGGGCATGCGCCATGCATTCGATGCTGATCACATCAGTGCCATTGATAACACAACTAGAAAGTTAATGTCTGAAGGCCAGCGTCCATTAGCAGTTGGTTTCTTTTTCTCACTCGGTCACTCATCAGTAGTTTTCCTACTCACCATATTGCTTGGCTTTGGTATCAAGACTCTTGGATCACAGCTAAACGATGATGATTCGGCGCTGCAGCACTACACAGGATTAATTGGAATTTCAGTCAGTGGCACTTTCTTGATGATAATCGGAATCTTAAATTTAATAGTCTTAGTTTCTATCGTTGGTGTCTTTATTAAGATGCGCCAAGGTGCCTATAACGAAGAAGAGTTAGAGAAACACCTTGACTCTCGTGGGTTACTAATGCGTTTCTTCGGTCCTATTGCCCGTCGAATCGACCAGTCTTGGAAAATGTATCCGCTAGGAATTTTATTTGGATTGGGTTTTGACACTGCAACTGAGGTTGGGCTACTAATTCTTGCAGGATCATCAACCATTGCAGGCCTGCCATGGTGGGCCATGATTTCATTGCCATTTTTCTTTGCCGCTGGAATGAGTTTGCTTGACACTATTGATGGATCCTTTATGAACTTTGCCTATGGTTGGGCTTTCTCAAAGCCTGTTCGCAAGGTGTACTACAACATAATTATTACCGGTCTCTCTGTTGCAGTTGCACTCTTCGTTGGTGGGCTTCAAATTCTCCAAATTTTTGCTCAACAGTTGAATCTAACTGGTGGTATTTGGGATTCTGCCCTCGCCTTTAATTTAAATAGTGCTGGGTACTTTATTGTTGGCTCTTTTATCGTTGTATGGACTGTTGCATTGTTGCTTTGGAAGTACGGCAAAATTGAGGAACGTTGGCACAACAAGGCGCATGAAGCTCAGTTATCACGCGGAGAAGAATCAGATCACACCGCTGCTGGAATTGGACTAGGGCCTATTAAAGACGGCTTTAAAATCGATTAAATCTGGTGGTAACCAGTACGAATAATCCACGGTAGAATTATGGTGTTGGTGCGACCGCACCAAAGTACTTCCCCCAGGTGCTGCTATATGCAGCACTACATGCGAGTCTTATTTTCGCCCTAGCCGCCAAAAGTGCGAGCTATACCCGAGACGCGCTTGTCGTCTCGATTGGTATGCATTTTCTATGTCTCTACAACCACGTACTAGCGCGCCCGGAAAAGCTCGTCGCGCTGCATCAGCAGGAAAGCCTAAGCGCACGAAGAAGGCTGCTGATTTTAAAGAATCAGCTCCCAAGGCACGTCACACGACTGCGCAAAAAGCAGCACGCAAGGGCGCGGCCGCAAAGCCAGCGACTAGCAAGCCTGCGTCAACTCGTCGTTATTCAGATGTTGATACATCTGCAACATCAAAGAAAGAAACTCGCTTAGTCGAGCGTTCAAAGTTGCGCGCAAAGCGTTACCAAGAACAAACAGCATCAAAGCCACGTCCAACTGAAGAACCAGCAGAGCGTTCAGCACGTATTGAACGATCACAGCGTCCAGATTCACGTGCAAAGAAGTTTGTTAAGGAACGCGAAGTTCGCGAATCAGCACCTCGTGCAGAGCGAACAGAACGTCCAGCAACTCGTCCAGAGTTTAAGAAGACATATAAGAAGGCAGAACGTCCAGAACGTCCAGCATTTAAGCGCGAAGATTCACGTCCAGTATTTAAGAAGGATTCAGATACTCGTCCAACTAATCGTCGTGACGCAGTAAAGGCAAAGATTGCTCGCACAGACGATGGTCGTCCAAACTTTGAGCCACGTAAGCGCGAAAAGTTTGATCCAACTCGTCCAAAGAAGAGCAGCGTTGCACCAGATACACGCGCAGCAAACTTCCGCGCAGAGCGTCCAGTACGCGATCGCCGTAATGACTCACCAGCCTACGCTCGTGATGATTTCAAATCACACTCAAAGTCTCACTCAAATGCAGCGATCGATTTCGGTGCAGATGACAACTACATTTCAGCAAATCTTGCAGATGCAAACCTTATTGATGCAACTCCTTTAACCGAGATCACAACAACATTTGCTGACCTTGGTATTGCAGCACCTCTTGTTAACGCACTGAGCAAGCAAGGAATTTTGCATCCATTCCCAATTCAGATTGCAACATTGCCAGATGCATTAGCAGGCTACGATATTTTAGGTCGTGGACAAACTGGTTCAGGAAAGACTCTTGCATTTGGTCTGGCACTTCTTAATAACTTAAATGGCAAAGTTGCAAAGCCTCACAAGCCATTGGCACTTATTTTGACTCCAACTCGCGAATTGGCACAGCAGATCGATGAAGTTTTGATGCCACTTGCTCGTTCAATTGGTCACGAATCAGTTGTTGTTGCTGGCGGAATGTCGTATTCAAAGCAGATCACAGCGATGCGTCGCGGAACAGCAATCTTGGTTGCAACACCTGGTCGTTTGATCGATCTACTTAACAAGGGTGAAGTTCAATTAGACCACCTTCAAATTACTGTTCTTGATGAAGCAGATCAGATGGCAGACATGGGCTTCTTGCCTGTTGTTAAGGAAATTCTTGATCAGGCAAAGCTTGATGGTCAGCGCCTTCTATTCTCTGCAACTCTTGACCGTGGTGTTGATTCATTGGTTCGTCAGTACTTGAAGAACCCAAAGACTCACTCACTACAAAACGATCGTGCATCAGTTTCAACAATGGAGCACTACGTATTGGTTATGAACCCAACTGATAAAGATGACATCACAAATCAGGTTGCAGCTCGTAATGGAAAAACTATTTTGTTCGTAAAGACTCAACGCGGCGCAGATCGCTTAGCTGACAAGCTTGCTCACGCAGGTGTTCCAGTTGGTGCATTGCACGGTGGAAAGTCACAAGCTGTTCGCACACGCACTTTGGCTCTCTTCAAGGAGACAGCAAACGCGGCGCTAGTTGCAACAGATGTTGCAGCACGTGGTATCCACGTTGATGGAATTTCATTAGTTGTGCATGTTGATGCTCCAACAGATCACAAGGATTACCTGCACCGCGCTGGTCGTACAGCACGTGCTGGTGAGGCCGGAACTGTTGTAACTCTTGCAACAACTCGTCAGCAGAAATCAATCGGTGGGCTAACACAGCGTGCCGGCGTAACCCCTAAGTTTGTTGGAGTTACACCCCTCAGTACAGAATTAATGAAGATTACGGGCGCACAGGAGCCAACAGGTATTCCTTACATCGTGCCAATCGTTGAAAAGTCTGTGCGTAGTGGTGGAAAGCGCCCTCGTCCAAACTCTAGTCAGCGTCGACGCCGTCCTCACTAATTAGTACAGTTCGCGTTATGACAAACGCGAATCCATTTGCCCAACGAAGCACCCTTGAATATGAGCTGCCTCCATTTGCAGTGATCAAAGCGGAGCACTATCTGCCTGCCTTCTATGAAGGTTGCACGCAGCAATTAGCTGAGGTCCAAGCAATCCTGAACACACCAGGTGCTGCCACATTTGAGAACACAATTGTTGCTCTTGAAAAAAGTGGGCAGAAGTTGATGCGTATGTTGCTTGTTTTCTATAATAAGTCTTCAAGTGATACTAGCGATGCTTTAGATGCCATTGAAGAAGAAATGGCCCCAAAGCTTGCTGCCCATCAAGATGCAATCCAATTAAATCCTGTGTTGTTCAAGAGAATCAAAGATCTCTACGATGCCCGTGAATCAATTGGGTTAAACAGTGAAGATGCATGGCTATTAGAGCGTTATTACAAAGATTTGATCCACGCTGGTGCTCACCTCACAGAAGCACAGCGCGATCGCCTCAAGGAATTAAATGAAGAGCTCTCAAAGCTTGAAACTCAGTTTGGCAAGAATGTATTGGCTGATACAAATGATTTAGCGGTTCTTGTTGATACTGAAAAAGAGCTAGACGGACTGAGCGAAAACGAGATCGCCGCTGCCGCTGCCGCTGCAAAAGACCGCGGATATGATGGCAAGTGGCTCATTGGAATGGTGAACTTCACCGGTAACCCAGTCCTTGATTCTCTAACTAACCGTGAACTTCGCAAGAAAATCATGGAGGCTTCTAAGAAAAAAGCTAATCGTCCCAATGAAAACGATAACAAGCCTGTATTGCTACAAATGGTGAAGTTACGTGCAGAACGGGCAAAGTTGTTTGGCAAAGAAACTCATGCCGAACACGTTATTGCAGTGCAAACTGCAGAGCATCCAGACAATGTGCATGCAATGCTTCGAAAGATCGCACCAGCTGCTGTGAGAAATGCAAAGGCAGAAGCCGACGATCTCAAGAAATCTGCTGGAACAGATATTGAAAGCTGGGACTGGGGTTTTTATACTGAGCAAGTCCGCTTAGAAAAGTACAACATCGACACAACAAAGATGCGCCCTTACTTTGAACTAGAGCGAGTACTACATGATGGTGTTTTCTTTGCGGCTACTAAACTGTTTGGAATAACCTTTAAAGAGCGTCCAGATCTAGTTACTTACCACCCAGAAGCTCGCGCCTTTGAAGTTAACAATGAAGATGGCACCAAGGTTGGTCTCTTCATTGGCGATTTCTACACACGTGATTCAAAGCGTGGCGGAGCCTGGATGAACAACTTGGTTGATCAAAACTTCCTGTTTGATCAATTGCCTGTTGTTGTAAACAACTTGAATATTCCAAAGCCTCCCGCAGGCAAGCCAACCCTTCTTACCTACGATGAAATTACAACCTTGTTCCATGAGTTTGGACATGCAATCCATGGATTGTTATCTCAGGTTAAGTACCCACGTGTCTCGGGAACAAGTGTTCAACGTGACTTTGTTGAGTTCCCTTCACAAGTAAATGAAATGTGGATCTTGTGGCCAGAGGTTGTTGAAAATTATGCACGCCATCATGAAACAGGCGAGAAGTTGCCACAAGAATGGATCGATAACTTAAACGCTGCTCGCACCTTTAATGAAGGACATGCAACGACTAGTTACTTAGCAGCGGCTATTTTGGATCTTGCATGGCATGAACTAAACACTGAACAAGCAGCCAAAGTTACTGATGTGGAAAGCTTTGAAGCCCAAGCGATTAAGGATTATGGCCTTGATTTTGCGCCAGTTCCAACTCGTTACCGTTCTACTTATTTCAGCCACATCTTTGCTGGTGGATATTCATCTGGTTACTACGGCTATATCTGGTCTGAAGTTCTAGATGCTGACACCGTTGATTGGTTTAAGGAAAACGGTGGATTGCAACGCAAAAATGGCGAACACTTCAAGAACACTCTTCTTGGACGCGGTGGATCTATTGATTCAATGCAGATGTTCCGCAATTTTCGCGGTCGTGATTCGACAATTGAACCACTACTAAAGCGTCGCGGTTTGGTTTAACCAGCAGAACCTGAACCCGATGGTCCGGCCTTGCGCTGAACCTGAGGAGCTCCACCACTGCGTTGTCCGCCGCGAATCTTTGATCCTGATTCGGAATGAGTTTGTGTGCCTGGTGCCCCTGGCTTGTTCTTCTTTGCTTCAAGGGCGGCAAGCATTCTTGCCTTCATATCATCATTTTTATCGGCCATAAGGTGAGTCTACCGCCTTCCAAACTAATAGCTGGACGGGTTAAGAACTTGACTCTTTATATTCGCGCAAACGTTCTAGAACTTCTGACTCGCGATAGCGGCGGTGTCCACCTAATGTGCGAATCGCTGTGAGCTTTCCAGCCTTCGCCCAGCGAGTAACTGTCTTTGGGTTTACATGAAATCTTTGTGCAACCTCTTTGGGGGTCAAGAGAA
>Ga0208942_1000885_pt1 | contig 11420 bp, 11 predicted proteins | sample GreLakmeSU08MSRF_FD_187704 | JGI IMG/M metagenome (GOLD analysis project Ga0208942, IMG submission 187704) | Freshwater lentic microbial communities from great Laurentian Lakes, MI, USA - Great Lakes metaG SU08MSRF (SPAdes) | ecosystem: Environmental > Aquatic > Freshwater > Lake | place: Great...
ATCAACGCGCCGGTGACGCGGTTGGCTTTCAATTCCCAACCGTAACGGATGTGCTGGCAGAGGAGATAGCCGAAGAGAACGCAGAGAAATGGATACAATACGCCGTGAATCACGACCCAAACCCGCGCAGGTTTCGGCGGGAGCAGTTCCTCGCCAGGTTGGCCGAGCAACGGCCCGAACCAAAGCATCACGCCGGAGACGAAACTGAGCAGCAGCAGCGCGACAACGAGCGTGTGGATGACCAGCGACAGGCGCGAGGGCCGATCGGCCGGCGTCGGCATTGGCGGCATCTTCAGCAGGCCTTGTTTTTGCAAGCGCCGAGCCGCTTCAACTCGTCACACGCAGCGGTGAGGCGGAGTTGCTGCGCCTTGAGGGAGAACCCGAGCGACTGGCTGATTTCGTCCTGCAGCTTATCAATCTTGTCGCTCTCGAACTCCACGATTCGGTCGCAGTCCTGGCAGATGAGATGGTTGTGGTTCGGCGAATCGGCGTAGTTCGGGTCGTAATACTTGTAGTCCTTCCCGAAATCCATCTCGTGCACCAGTCCGCTCTCCGTGAGCAGCGGCAGGGTGCGGTACACCGTCGCGCGCGAGACCGACTGGTCCTGTTTCCGAGCCCAGTCGAGCAGTTGCTCGGCGGTGAAATGCTGGTCGGTACTGAACACCGTGTCGATGATTACCTGGCGCTGCGAGGTCATCCTCAGATTCTTCTGCTCTAGAAAGCGAAGAAACTTCTCTTTGGCTGCAACACGGTTGATTCCTGCCATAGCCGTGGACTTTAGGGGCGAATTCCCCTGTGTCAAACGATTTTTGCGTCTCAGTATCAAAAAGCTTTCCAACTGGAAACTCGCCCGCTCCCCTGCGAAACTCTGCCCGTGGTCATCGAACTCATCAATACCGGCAGCGAGTTGATGCTCGGCCGCGTGCTCAACACCCACCAGCAATGGCTCTGCCGCCGACTCGCCGATCTCGGCCATAGCGTCGCGCGACAGGTCGCCGTCCCCGACACAGGTGCGGACATCCAGTCCGCCGTCCGCGAGGCGCTCGGACGCGCCGACCTCGTGATTACCACCGGCGGGCTCGGCCCCACTTCGGACGATCTCACGCGCGATTTCATCGCCCAACTACTCGGGCGAAAATTGCACGAGGACGCCGCCGCTCTCGGGCATGTCGAAGAATTTTTCGCCAAGCGCAACCGCCCGATGCCACCCAGCACGCGTGTGCAAGCGCTCGTCCCCGAAGGCGCGCGCGTGTTGATGAACACCCACGGTACCGCGCCCGGCCTCGTCATCGAAACGGCTCCGAACCCCTTTCGCACTGGTGGCACGACGAGCCGGCTCGTGATGTTGCCCGGACCGCCGCGCGAGTTGCATCCGATGTTCACCGAGCAGGTCGTTCCCCTGCTCCGCGAATGGTTCCCGAGCGAAAGCGCGTTCCTCTGCCGCACTCTACGCACCACCGGACTCGGTGAATCGTGGGTCGAAGAGAAAGTCGCCGGACCATTAAAATATCTCACCGACGCCGGCCTCGAAATCGGCTACTGCGCGCGCATCGGCGAGGTGGACGTCCGACTCGCCGCGCGCGGTTGCGGCGCGCAGGAGGATGTGGCTGAAGGTGAACGCATCGTGCGCAGCGCGATGGGCGATTATGTTTACGGCACGGACGACGAGTCGCTGGAGCAAGTACTCATCCGTCTGCTCACCGAACGCAAGCAGACCCTCGCGCTCGCCGAATCGTGCACCGGCGGCTACGTGGCGCACCGCATCACGAACGTCCCCGGCGCATCGGCAGTTCTGCTCGCGGGATTGGTGACGTACAGCAACGAAGCGAAGCAGTCCTTCCTCGGCGTGAAACCCGAGACGCTCGCCATTCACGGCGCGGTGAGCGAAGCGGTCGCGCGCGAGATGGCCGAAGGCGCACGCGCTCGGAACCGCGCCGATTACGCGATGGCCGTCACCGGCATCGCCGGCCCGAGTGGCGGCAGCGAAGGTAAACCGGTCGGCACCGTTTTCATCGCTCTCGCCAGTGCGCGAGAGACACTCGTGCTGCGGCGGATCAATCGCTACGACCGCGAGACGTTCAAATTCGTGACCTCGCAGCAAGCGCTCGAACTGCTTCGACGCAACGCACTGAACCTGCCGCTTCCCGACTGACCGTTCGACGTGGGAAAAAGAAAACCCCGCAGGCAAAGCCCACGGGGTTTCGAAAGCACCCTGAATGATCAGCCGTTGTTGCCGATCGCTTCGACTGGGCAGCCCGTCATCGCCTCGTCGCACAGCTTTTCCTCGTCGGGAGTGGAAGGCTGTTTGTAGAGGTAGGAGTGGCCGCCGTCGTCGTTGCGCTTGTAATTTTCAGGCGCGGTCTCGCGGCACAGGTCGCAGTCGATGCACTGGTTGTCCACGTAGTATTTACCAGCGGCGTTCTCAGGATATTTATTTGCAGTGTCAGCCATAATTCAACTTGTTACGTTGCGGGCAGGAATATCGGCTCCACGTTCGGCGATGGCAAGTCCGGAATTTATCCTCTTTGCGCGGGGCGAATAACGGCTTTCCATCCGGCCCTCGCGTGCTACTTTTGCATCACGTCCGAGATGCTGTTCCCCAAACCGTTGCGTCCGGATTCCCCCTATGCGCCGCACCAAAATCATCGCCACCCTCGGCCCCGCCACCGATTCCCCTGAGATGCTCGGACGCCTCGTGGACGCCGGCGTGAATGTCTTTCGCCTGAACATGTCCCACGCCAAGCACGACTGGGTTCGCCGCGTCGTCGCCGACATCCGCGCCGCGGCCACCGTGCGCCAGACCGCTCTGGGCATCATCATGGACACGCAAGGCCCAGCCATCCGCACCGGCGATTTGCCCACGCCCATCGCGCTGCGGCTCGGACAAAAGTTCACCCTCTACGTCGGCGCCGCTGGCCTCGCGCTCGGCCCCGACTCCACGAGCGTCAACTACGAGAACTTCGTCCACGACATCAGCGTCGGCGACACCATCCTGCTCGATAACGGCGAGATCCACATGAAAGTCCTCGCCAAATCCGCCAGCCGCGTCGAGTGCGAGGTCCTCACCGAGGGCACACTCGGCAGCCGTCGCCACATCAATCTTCCCGGGGTCAAAGTCAGCCTCCCCGCACTCACGGCAAAGGACATCGCTGACGTGCAAGTCGGCCTCGAAGTCGGCGTGGATTACATCGCCCTCTCTTTCGTGCGCGAAGCGAAAGATCTCCTCCAACTCAAGGCGATGATCGAGCACGCCCCGCGTCGCCCCCGCATCATCGCGAAGATTGAGGACCAGCTCGCCGTGAAAAACCTTGAGGAGATCGTCCCGCTCGCCGACGCCATCATGGTCGCGCGCGGCGACCTCGGCATCGAATGCCCGTACTGGGATCTCCCCGTTATTCAGAGGCGCATCGTGAAGACCTGCCTGCGCATCGGCCGCCCCGTCATCGTCGCCACGCACATGCTCGAGAGCATGATCGAGAACCCGATGCCCACGCGCGCCGAAGTCACCGACATCACCAACGCTGTTTACGAACAGGCCGATGCCATCATGCTCAGCGGCGAGACCACTACCGGCCGCTATCCCCTCCGCTGCGTCGAAGTTTTCGACCGCATCACCTCCCACATCGGTGCGAACATCGAGCGCTTTGGTGGAACGAATTATCAAGAAGCCGCCGAGCTCCAATCGCCACGGATGAAGCTCGTCAAAAGCGCCGTCGTCCTCGCCAACGATCTGAGCGCCACGGCCATCCTCGCCTTCACACTCCACGGCACGATGGCTTGGTATGCTGCCTGGATGCGCCCGCGCCACTCCCGCATCATCGCCCTCTGCGATAATCAGAATCAGGCCAACACCCTCACCCTCTTCTGGGGCGTCACCCCCATCGTCATCCCCTTCCATCGCGACGATCCAGAGCGGACCATCGCCGAAGCCATCGAGATACTTCTCCAACGCGGCCACCTCCAGCGCGGCGACACCACCGTCATCATTAGCACCATCACCCTCGGCGCCGAAGTCGCCAACGCCGTCCAGACCCGCCAGATTTGAGAACCCCGGGCGAGAGCGTCGCCCCCGCCGCCGATGTCAACAAAGCCACCGGCCTCGCCGAGGCCGAACCGAAAAAGGCCAAGGGTCTCGCCCAGGCCGACATCATCGCCCAGCTCCCTCCCGTGCTGGAGAGCCTCACCGACATCAAGTTCGAGAAGCTCCTGGCGCAGGTGCCTGCGCTGAAGAACGCGATGGAGAAGGATGTGCCGCCGGACACGGACAAGTAAGTCGTTGTCATGATTTGTCCGCTGGATCGCACTCCGCTCATCCCGAATAAGCGCGACGGCATCGCAGCGCAAAGCTGTCTGCAATGTCATAGGGTATGGTTTTCCCGTGCGTGAGACGCATCTGCTCGCATGAGCTCCACCGCGCTCGACATCGCACAAGCGCTCGTCCGCTTCCCCAGCGTGAACCCGGACTTCTTGAGCTCCGCCTCAAAAAGCAAATTCCTATCAGTAACTCATTGACATCTCGAGCAATCGGAACTAAATCCGGTGAGTATAACAGCAACCACCCAAACATTAGCCATCGGACTAATAACTGCATCTGGAGCGATTAATGCTGGGACGAACACCTTGACATGTGGAGCCATCACAACCACAGGCATATTGAGCTCCGCCTCAAAAAGCAAATTCCTATCAGTTCCTATCAATAACCAAACCCAGCCCATGCATCCCAACTCGCCCCCTCCTGCGCCGCAGCCACGTCGTGCCGCGTTCACCCTCATCGAACTGCTCGTCGTCATCGCGATCATCGGCATTCTGGCCTCGATGCTCCTGCCGGCCTTGGGCAAGTCGAAGGGCAAAGCCAAGGCGACTGCGTGCCTGAGCAACACACGGCAGATGGCGATGTCCCTGCCGATGTATACGGCTGATTACAATGGGAAGTATCCGGGCTGCATCAAGGTGCCGGAGTTCTACTTTGTCTGGCCGTGGCGGATCCTCCCGTATATGGGGGAGAACAAGCAGGCGTTCTGGTGTCCGTCCCTTCCGGCCGATGCCAAATGGGACATCGCCTTGAATCCGACCGTCCACCCGGCCGCCAGCATCTACGAGATCAAGGCGGGCGGGAATGACACGCGCTTTAGTTACGGCTACAACGATTGGGGAACGCGGCCGGTCGTGGGTGCTCCGGGCAGCGGATTGGGCGGCGACGTGGATTCGGTGACACGGTTGGAGTTGCACGAGAGCTCTGTTGTGAGCCCGTCCAACATGATCGCCATCGCGGATGCCATCGCTGACAGGGTCTTCGACGGGAGCATAGACCCACGCACCTATCAGGAATGGCCGGCGCGGCGGCACAACGGGCGCACGATGACCGTTTTCGCCGACGGCCACGCCGACAGCCCGTTGCGCCGGGACATGGTGAACCCCTACGACAATGCCTGGCGTGCCCGGTGGAACAATGACAACGACCCTGACCAACCGCGCACCTGGGCAGAGGACAATGGCGGACTCAATGGGCCGTTGACCATCGATACCGACCCCATTTTTTAACCGCCTGCCGCATGATCAAGTTGTTCCCCCTCGCGCTCGTCCTGCTCCTCGTTTCCAGCGGTTCCGCGTGTCGGAAGCGGACACCAGGAGCCGCAGGCCCAACGGAAGCTCCGCAAGCGGTGCAACCACCAACGCCCAACGCCGCCTTCACCGCGCAGCAGAACGCCGAGGAAATCCTCGGCTCGATGAACGAGGCGCTGCGGCACTACATGGCGGCGAAGGGCAAGATGCCCGCGAGCATCGAGGAACTCTACGTGACTCATGCCTCAAAAAAGCTTCAGCCGCCGCCCGGGAAAAGCTTCGCGCTCAATCCCAAGATCATGAGCGTCGAGTATCGGTGAGTTTGCCGGACTTCCCCATGTCGGAACTCCATGAGAATGTCCCCACGGTAACTCGATAAGAATGTCTCTTGAACTCCGGCTCAAAAAGCAAATTCCTATCAGTTCAGTTCAGTAAGAGTGGGTTTGTCGAGCGGGTAAAATAACCTCTAGATCGCCCGTGCGTGCCTTGCGCTCTGGCAACAGGATCGTCGTGATTCCGCGCAAACATCTGGACATTGGATTGACCGACCTCATTTACGCCGTGGCATCTTGCCTAAAGCGCGAGGATCGCCACGCCATCGAGCGTAGGATCGAAACTCTCTGGACCGGCGACGGCAACAGTCTTGTTTGCTTGTCGGTGCGCAGCGGATTTGACGCCCTGTTGGGCGCGCTCAACTGGCCGCAAGGTAGCGAAGTGCAGGTGTCGGCGCTCACCATTGGCGATATGCCGCGCATCGCCGAAGCCCATGGAATAGTGCCGATTCCCGTCGACCTCGATCCGGGCGATCTTTCTGTATCCGTCGACTCGTTGCGCCGGGCGCTTAGCCCACGAACTAAGGCGATTCTAGTCGCGCACCTGTTCGGCAGCCGTATGCCGATGGAACCGATTCTGGAATTTGCCAAGACCCATGGGCTACTGGTCATCGAGGATTGCGCCCAGGCTTATGCCGCGGACGATTACCGAGGCGATCGCGAAAGCGATGTCAGCCTATTCAGCTTCGGCGCGATCAAGACTGCCAGCGCGCTTCAAGGCGCCATCCTCCATTTTCGCGACAGCTCGCTAAAACAAAAGGTCCAATTGCACCAAGATGAATGGCCGGTTCAAACGCAACGACATTTCCTAGCGCGCGTCGCAAAGTACGCACTCTTGGTGATCCTCGCTCACCGTCCAATCTACAGCCTGTTCGTGTCGATTTGTCGCTTCGCCGGCGTCGACCATGACCGACTGATCGCCAACAGCGTGCGCGGATTTGCCGGCGCGGATTTCTTCCGACTCATTCGCCGGCGCACCTGCCCCGCGCTGCTCAACTTGCTCGAACGACGCCTCACTCGCTATGAGCGGCGCGAGATTATTGAGCGCATCGCCTCGGCGCGGTTAGCTAACCGGCTCTTACCTTGGTTGAAGCGCCCAGGAGATCAGGCGAAGGATCATAGCTATTGGCTCTATCCGGTTTTGCACGACGATCCCGATGAGCTGACGGAATTTCTCCGGTGCCACGGCTTTGACGCAACGCGGGGAGCTTCGAGTATGTATGTCGTCGAACCGCCGCCGGATCGTCCAGAGTTACGCGCGGCCAATGCACAACGTATCTGCAACCGCCTGCTCTACCTACCGGTGCATTCGAGAACCTCGCGGCGGGATAACCAGCGCCTGATCCATTGCCTCAGGCAATTCGAAGCGATCCACGGTCACAAGATCGCTGAGCCAACGACCGCGGCCTTCACCTAACCGGCGAATGTAATAGCGGGCAACTATGGTTGCATGCTAAATATACAACCATGATGGAGACCCCGACATCCCTCTTGAACTCCGCCTCAAAAAGCAAATTCCTATCAGTATCAGTTAAAATCATGGGCGCAACCCCCACCGAGAACCCACAAGGCGTAGTCTTCAGTCAGCTCCATGCCATCCAGCTCGCCGACGTTAACGGCGACGGCCAGCTCGACATCGTCACCGGCAAGCGTCGCTGGGCTCACGGCCCAAAGGCCGATGACGAGTCTATGGCCGACCCCGTCGTGTATTGGTTCGAACTGAAGCGCGACGGCAAGGGCGGCGCGACGTTCATCCCTCATCAGGTCGACCGCGACAGCGGAGTCGGCACGCAGTTCTGGACTGGCTCGCTGACCAATAAGGCCAAGCCGGCCATCGTCACCCCCAACAAACACCGCGTTTTCTTTTTCCAGGAGCAGTGACAGCCCCATGCGCGCCCTGCTCTGCCTGCTGCTCCCGGTTGCCCTGTTCGCCGCCGACCGACCGCCGAACATCCTGATCATCCTCGCCGACGACCTCGGCTACGGGGATGTGCGCGCCTATAATCCCACCCGTGGCAAGATCGCCACTCCCCACCTCGACCGCCTCGCTGCGGAGGGCATGCGCTTCACGGACGGGCATTCTTCCTCGGGCGTCTGCTCGCCCTCTCGCTACACCCTGCTAACCGGACGTTACCACTGGCGCACCCGCCTGCAGTCCGGCATCGTCGGTGTCTTCGGCGAACCGCTCATCGCGGCCGACCGCCTAACGGTCGCGAGCTTGGCTAAGCGACAGGGCTACCGGACCGCTGCGATCGGCAAATGGCACTTAGGCTGGGATTGGCCGATTGCGGATGGGGATAAGGCTCTTTTCCGTAGCTACAAGGAAGCCGACCGCACCGCACCCGAGGCCGACAAGGCCGCTTGGCAAAAGGTGTTCACGCAAAAGATTCCCGGCGGACCGACCACCCGCGGCTTCGACACCTACTTCGGAACCGATGTACCGAATTGGCCGCCGTTTTGTTTCATTGAAAATAATCAAACCATCGGCGTTCCTGACCAAGCGCTCCCGAAGGCCTTGCTCGGAAACAACCAGGCCAGCTTACCTGGCCCGGCCTTACCCGAATGGAAACTGGAACGCATCCTGCCTGCACTGACCGCCCGAGCCTGCGCATTCATCGACGACGCCGCCCGTAAGCCTGAACCATTCTTACTCTACCTTCCATTGACGACTCCGCACACCCCCTTGGCCGTCAACGAGGCGTGGAAGGGCAAGAGCGGGCTGAATAACGCGGCGGCCGACCTCATCATGGAAACGGATGCAGCGGTGGGCCAAGTCCTCGCCGCCCTCGAGAAAAGCGGTGCCGCGGGCAACACCCTTGTACTCTTCACGAGCGACAACGGCTTCGCCGCCTACGTCGGCGCCAAGGACCTCGAGAAGCAAGGTCACTTCCCCAGCGGCCCGCTCCGCGACTATAAGACGTCCGTCTATGAAGGCGGCCATCGCGTACCGTTCATTGTCCGGTGGCCAGGCAAGGTGACCACCGCTTCGACTTGCGACCAACTGGTCCATCATGCCGACCTCATCGCTACACTAGCTGAAATCTGGGGCATCGCTCTCCCTCCCGAAGCCGGCGAAGATAGCTTCAGTTTCTTGCCCTTACTCAAGGGCTCGGCCAAGCCGACGCGCTACCATGCCATCAGTTGTGCCTCGGTCGGAACCCCGGGCCTTCGGGTCGGGAACTGGAAATACATCGCGACCCAGCCGGCCCAGCTGTACGACCTGGCTACCGACCTCGGCGAGACCAAGAACCTCGCCGCCGAGCAACCCGCCCGCGTGGCGGAGATGAAAAGCCTCCTCGAGAAACTCATCACCGACGGTCGTTCCACGGCGGGCGAGCGGCAGAAGAACGACGTTATGGTCGTCCGCTACCCCAAGGCCGGCGCGCCCAAAGCCAAGGCCGCCAAGAAGGCCATTTCCAAATAACCTTAGCATGAAGCACGCTTTTGTCTTCCTCACTGCCCTGCTACTCACGCCACTGACCCCGCTGTATGCCGCAGACCTCCGCCTCGGCTCGCCGTTCTCGGACCACCTGGTCCTGCAGCGCGAGAAGCCCGTCGCCGTCTGGGGCTGGGCCGATGCGGGCGAATCCGTGACCGTCGCCTTCGACGGACAGACCAAGACCGCCACCGCCGGGGCCGACGGCAAGTGGTCGCTCAAGCTGGACGCGCTCAAAGCGTCCGCCGAATCGCGCACCTTCACCGTCACCGGCAAGGACGGCCGCAAGGTCGAAGTTAAGGACGTGCTCGTCGGCGAAGTCTGGTTCGGCGCCGGCCAGTCCAATATGGCGTGGGACGTTGGATCAGCGAAAAACTTCGAGGCGGAAAAGGCCGGTGCGAACTTCCCGCTTATTCGATACTACGGCGAAGCTTCCGTCACCGTCGCGAAACCTCAGGCCGAAGGTAAAGGCATCTGGCTGGTATGCACGCCGGAGAACGTGCGCCGCTTCTCTGCGGTGCTCTATTTCTTCGGTCGCGAGATTCATACTGAAGTCGGTGTTCCTGTCGGACTGATCTGCGCCGCAGCCAACGCCACGCACATCGAAAACTGGCTTCCCGCCGAAACTCAGTCCTCGGATCCGGAAACCAAGGCGGGCGCCCAGAAGGCAGTAGCCCCGCTGACTGAAGAGGAAAATTACCGTCGCGTCGAGGCCAAGCTCAGAGCCGACTACCCGGCGAAACTCGCCGCCTGGGAGCTCGCTTTCGCGAGTGGAAAAGCCCAGAGCAGAGATAAGCCTTGGACTCCGGAAGGGATGATCGCTCACATCAAGCGCAAGGGCGGCCCCTCCGGCCTCTACAACGGCAAGGTCTTCAACCTCGCCCCCTTCACTTTACGCGGTATGCTCTGGTATCAGGGCGAAAGCAACACAGGCCAACCGGGCGAACTTTACCACAAGCAACTCTCCCGGCTCGTCACGAGCTGGCGCGCGCTCTGGGCCGACGAGGTTCCGTTCGCCTGGGTGCAGCTCCCTAACTTTACCGCTCCCGGCGAAGGCTGGCCGCGCGTCCGCGAGGCGATGCTGAAGACCCTCGAACTGCCGAAGACCGGCATGGCCGTCACCATCGACATCGGTGATGCCAAGGACATCCATCCGAAGAACAAACAGGAAGTCGGCCGCCGACTCTCCCTTTGGGCGCTCGGCACCGTGTATGGCAAAGACGTGCGCGCGATCAGCGGCCCGCTTCCAGCCGGCTCGTCAGTTAGCGCCAACACCATAACCATCTCCTTCAAGCATGCCAACGGCGGGCTGAAGACCACGGACGGCGGTCCGGTGAAGGGCTTCCAGATCGCCGGTGCCGACCAGCAGTGGAAGCCCGCCTCCGCCAGGATCGATGGCGACAAAGTCGTCATCAGCAGCCCCGATGTGCTCTCGCCAGTCGCCGTGCGCTATGCCTGGTTGGATAACCCGGACTGCAATCTTTACAATGCCGCCGACCTCCCGGCCTCCCCGTTCCGGACGGACAATTGGAAATAGGACAAGCGAATATCAAACCTACCCTCACCCTTCTCACGGCCCTGCTGCTCGCCCCGCTGGCTGCGCTGCATGCCGCCGATGCGCCCAAGCCCAACATCGTCTTCATCTACGCCGACGATTGGGGCTGGGGTGACCTGTCCTGTCACGGCAACACGTGGCTGAAAACTCCACGCCTCGATAAGCTGGCCAGCGAGGGCATCGACTTTCAGCAATTCAACGTGCTGAGTCCGGTCTGCTCACCCAGTCGGGCGGCGGCCATGACGGGGCGTTTCCCGGGTCGCTTCGGAATCAACACGGTTTTCGGAGTCAGCAAGCCGCCGGAGATGCCGGACTGGCTGGACCCCAAGGCGCCGACGATCCCACGCTTGCTCAAGACAGCGGGCTATCGCACAGGACACTTTGGCAAATGGCATCTGGGGGTGGGTAAACCGACCATGGCGGACTACGGCATTGACGAGTCTGCCGTCTATCACGGGCCGGGGCCGAAAGTCGGACCGTATGGGAACGATATTCCCAATCAGGCGGTGAAGTTCATCGAGGCGAACAAAGACCG
>Ga0208942_1000887_pt1 | contig 11418 bp, 9 predicted proteins | sample GreLakmeSU08MSRF_FD_187704 | JGI IMG/M metagenome (GOLD analysis project Ga0208942, IMG submission 187704) | Freshwater lentic microbial communities from great Laurentian Lakes, MI, USA - Great Lakes metaG SU08MSRF (SPAdes) | ecosystem: Environmental > Aquatic > Freshwater > Lake | place: Great...
TTCAGGATCATAAATAGTTGTCTTAGCAAGCACAGCCATATCTCGGCCAGTTAATTTTTGATTATTGCGCGTGCGACCCCAGATTGTTGTCATCTCACTACCGGCATAGGTTGTAGGCACAGCCATCAAATCAATCTGGGCATCTAGTGCAACGATCTTGCCCAAACCAGTTGCTGATCCGCCGCCAATAGAAATGACTAGATCAATCTTATTCTTCTGAGCGCTTGCAACAATGGGAGCACTAAATTCATCTGGCACGTGCATAACAACTCGATCCACGCTTTGAACAATAAGTGAACCTAATTCCTCGTTAACTTTCTTCACGTGCGAGCTAGCACTCTCATCACTAATTAAGAGAATTCTTTTCTTATTAAGGGCTGCAACTTCACTTGCAATCTGTGAAAGTGCGCCACGAGCGAAAACAACTTTGGGAGAGTGCGCAACAGAAAGAGCTGTCATCTGCGCCTCCTTGGTTGTTCGCATAGTGAACTTTTGTTCGTTATTTGATACAGTATCTAACTCAACTTCAGCACCCACTGTCAATGGATTACGCGTATCTATTCAGGCACACGAAAGGACTTGGTAGATCAGATGACCGCAACGAAAGCGATTCGCCCTGAAAATGTCCAATCCTTACATCGCGGAATGGAAATTCTTAAATCTTTTAATCGCGAGACTCCGAGACTGACACTGACAGAAGTTGCAACTATTACTGGCCTAAGTAGAGCCACGGCTCGAAGATTTCTCATTACTCTGACAAATTTGGGATATGTCGGTAATCAAAATCGATATTTTTACTTACGTCCAAAGATTTTAGAACTCGGAAACTCATATCTTTCATCCTTATCCTTTAACGACGCCATACAACAACATCTCAATGGCTTGGCAGAAGAGCTCCATGAATCAGTTTCTGCATCCGTTCTTGAATACCCAGACATTGTCTATGTGGCTCGAGCATCGACTAATCGTGTGATGACCATTGGATTAAGTGTTGGAACGAAGCTACCCGCTCTCTACACATCCATGGGCCGAGTGATGCTCGCGCAATTACCCCCTACAAAACTTAAGGATTATCTAGAACAGGCACACATAGAAAAACTCACCGAATTTTCAGTAACAAATAAGAAATCACTTCACTCTGAAATTGAGAAGGCTAGAACTCAGGGGTGGTACCTACTAGATCAGGAACTAGAAATCGGTTTGCGATCACTTGCCGTACCAATCGGTACACACATCAATGACACATATGCTGCAATAAATGTTTCAGTTCCAGCATCTCGAGTTAGCATTAAAACGCTTCAATCACTGATTCTGCCTCGTCTGCAAAATCTAGCCACAATCATTGATCGAGACATTCTTAAGTTATGGCCAAACTAAAGGTGGATAACCTAAAGGCAAGGCTCAAAGTTAAATATGTAGGTTTGTTCCAAAAGACCTGGTGATTAAGAGTTATAGGACACTGACAATCTGAGCTTGTTTAAAGAAATAATAGATGGGATGAAGACTCGAGTTGGCAATCATCCCATATATATAAGTAATTGATATAGATGTATTAGATCCGGCGCACGCACCAGGAACAGGAATACCAGAAGCGGGCGGGCTGACAAGTCGCGTATGATGTATGAACTAATCAGCACTTTTGCGACAAAGTAACCTGCATTCACGCTTAAACTGAATAAAGATACTCTCTAGTATTCAAGACAAAGGCCTTGTTGAGTTCTATCATTTTTCCTATGTCCGGGGATTTCCGGGTACTTCTAAGGAGAATCGATGAGCTCGTCTAATAAAGCATTGGCACCTTCCCAAGTAGAAACACGAAGCGTTGACTTCGTTCCCCACTCAGAACGATTTGGAAAATCCCGTGACTTAGGGAACGTCTGGTTCGTAGGAAATGTAAACCTCGTAGCGATGGCAACCGGTGTTGTTGCACTCTCACTGGGTGGAAACCTGATTTGGACAGTTATCGCAGTTGTGCTTGGTTCGCTTTTCGGAACCTTCTTCATGGCATTTCACTCAGCACAGGGACCACAACTCGGACTTCCTCAGTTGGTGCAATCACGCGCTCAGTTTGGCTATATCGGCGCAGCCCTGACCGTGTGGGTCTTTGCCCTCGTTAACTACATCACCTACAACACATCTGATGCAATTTTGTCAGGTGCTGCAATGAATGAAATCTTCAAGATACCATCAGAAGTTGGATTCTTTATTGCCGCTGCTATTGCAACAGTTATTGCAATCTATGGTTACAGCCAGATTCACTTCATTAACAGAATTCTTTTCTGGCCATCAATTATCACTCTGGGCGTTATGACAATTGGAGTAATCCTTCGTGGTTCATTCCCAGCCGGCGCTTTTGATCTTGGTAACTTCCAGATGGCACCATTTATGACAGCATTCGTAATCATCGCAGGATTCCAACTTGGTTGGGCTCCTTATGTTTCAGATTACTCACGCTACTTGCCAGCATCAGAAGGTGTTCGCTCAACATTTAAGGCAACATATCTAGCCAGTGCACTCTCTGGTATCTGGGTATTTGGTCTTGGCGCATTTGCATCAGGTCCTGATGGAAAACTTGCTCCAGTTGCTGCATTTAAAGCTGTAGGAGATTCAATCTTTGCAGGCTTTGGAACAGTGCTTCTCATAGTTCTCTTGGCTGGCCTTCTCGTTGTTATGTCAGTAAATGCATACGGCGGATCACTGACACTTATCTCAATGGCAGATTCAATCAAGAGAGTGAATCCAACAAAGCAGGCTCGTTTAATCGCACTCTTGATTATGGGTCTGACAGTGTGGGGCATTGCTCAATTCGTTGGAGAAGATCGCTTTAATGGTTTCTACGCAAACGCTCTTGTCTTCTTGGCATACCTCTTCACGCCATGGACTGCGGTTAACTTGGTGGATTACTTCTTCGTTCGCAAAGGCGTTTATGTCATCGGTGAAATCTTTAAGAAGGACGGAATCTACGGACGTTGGGGATGGCGCGGAAACACTGCATACCTCGTTGGCTTTGCAACAATGATTCCATTCTTCGTAACAACACCATACACAGGACCAATTGCTAAGAGCTTGGGAAGTGTGGATTACTCACTCTTCGTGGGTCTTCCAGTAAGTGCAATTATTTACTTAATCCTTGCTCGAGGTTTAGACCTTAAGAAGGAAGCAGCAATGGCTGCAGCAGAAGGAAACTTAACAAAGCACTAAGAAATTAATACGGCGGAAGCCATCTACTTTTCGGAGTAGATGGCTTCTCCGTTTCTATAGGTATGTAAAACTGTCATATCACTAACGGCGTGTGGATCAATTTCAAATGGATTCTTTGGCAAAACAACAAAGTCTGCATTAAATCCAGGGGCTAATGTGCCCCACGTTTTTTCACCAAATGCCTGGTAGGCAACTTCACTTGTATATGCAGCAAATGCTTCTGGCATTGTTATTGCTTCATTTGGAATCCAACCACCAGCAGGTGATTTCTCAGGAGTTTGTCGGTGCACTGAAACAGGCAAACCTTCTAGAACTACCTCTGATGTCACGGGCCAGTCACTGCCAAATGCGACACGAACGCCATCATTTCTCAGCGAACGTAATTGATACTGACGAGCTGTGCGCTCTGGTCCGATGCGGGGGGCTGAAGAAATGGCTTGCATTGGATCTTGGCGACACCACAGTGGACCAAAGTTTGCAATCACACCAAGGTCGCGGAAGCGATGAAAGTCAGCGGGATCTAATAACTGCACGTGCACAATTGTGGGACGACGATCCCAGGCAGGATTAGCTTTTTGTGCACCTTCGATGGCATCCAGTGCTGCACGAATTCCGGCATCACCGATTGCGTGTATATGTGTTTGAAAACCTGCTTTATCAAATACTTCAACTGCGCGGAATAGTTCTGGCCATTGCCAGACAGGCATTCCATGACTGCATGGATCATCACTATATGGCTCCAGCATTGCGGCTGTGCCACCTTCGATAACACCATCTGCAAAGTATTTAATCGTGACTGCAGTTAGGTTTTTATTCTTAGAAGATGATTCAATCTTTTTGCGCATTTCGATGATATAGGCCATATCTTTTTCCCACGTGCGCGGGTCAGCGCGAAATGCCAAGTTAACTCCTTGTGTCAGTACGCCACGTTCTTCTGCCGCCAAATATGCCTCAGCCATTCCTGGATCAATCCACGCATCTTGCCACCACGTGATTCCAGATTTTGCGTAACGTGCACATGAATATTTGATTGCTTCAATTTCTCGTTCCAGCGATGGCTTTGGTGCATGATCCATAATCAGATTTACTGCATCCCATTCGCGCATGGTTCCCATGGGCGAACCATCTTCACGGCGTACAATTGTGCCGATTTCCAGATCAGGAGTATTGGCATCAACTCCTGCAGCTGTAAGAGCTGCGGTATTCACCCAAATGGTGTGGTAATCAATTGCGTTCAATACAACTGGGCGATCAGGACAAACACCATCTAATAACTTTGCATCGAAGTTTCCATTTGGCAATAATGCGGGGTCATACGTGCCACCAATAATCCACGGTAAATCTGGATTAGCATCGGCAAATCTTTTTACTTCAGCCAAAATTGCATCAACGCTTGCTATATCTGTTACTTGTGGCCCGAAGTGTTGGCGACCACCAAAGATTGGGTGGCAATGACCATCACCAAATGAAGGCGAAACAAAGGCACCGCCTAAGTCCACTTTCTTATCGTGTGCAGCGCTTTGTGCTTCATCTCCGATAGCAACAATTCTCTGTCCGTCGACCAACATCGCACCAAAAGTTTTACCTTCTACCTGTCCTGGCCAGAAGGTTGCATTCGTAAAGAGCGTGCGTGACATTGTTTTCCTTTACTTGTTGCTGTTCTTGTTTGCCGAGGGACGTCGTGTTTTAAAGAAGGATAAAAGTGTAAGCCGGTCATGTTTTTGGTCAAGTTCAGCCACAAGCTCTGCTGAGCCGCTCTTGCTTGCACGGGCCAAAATTCGACTGTATTGATCACTACTGAGGGAGGAACCATAGAAATTGATCCCAAAACCCCTAGTTATTACCAAGTGAACTAGATATCGTTGGAAAAATCTCTCGAGTACAAGGACCGGAGGTCTGTGCCAAAAGAATGACTACTGGTTATGTATGGGAAGAGATCTACGGTTGGCATAACACGGGTAACTCCGCTGGAGCAGCCCCTGCCGGATTAAATGCACAACCGTATGAGCATTTCGAGAGCGCTGATTCAAAAATTCGCCTTGCGAGTGCAATAGAAGTCTCAGGATTAAGTAAAATATTAAAGAGAATTCCTGCCATACAGGCATCGGTTGAAGATATCTCCTTAGTCCATCCAAAAGAATATATAGATCGAATTAAGCGAGACAGCGCTACGCCCTTTGGTGGAGATGCTGGTGACGGTTTGAGTCCTTTCGGCACAGGTTCATATGAAATTGCTTTGTGGGCAGCAGGTGGCGCAATTGCTGCAACCAAAGCTGTCGTATCAGGCGAGGTTACAAATGCATATGCATTAATTCGACCACCGGGACACCACGCTCGTGTTGAAACCGGCATGGGTTTTTGCATCTTTGCCAATGCTGCTATCGCAATTAGATATGCGCAAAAGCACTTAGGAGTAAAGCGCGTTGTTGTTATCGACTGGGATGTTCACCACGGCAACGGAACTCAATCTATCTTCTATGCAGATCCAAATGTATTAACAATTTCTATACATCAGGATGGTTTATTTCCACCTGATAGTGGACACGTCACTGAGCAGGGCGAAGGTGCAGGAGATGGATACGCAATCAATGTTCCACTTCCAGCAGGTAGCGGAAATGGTGCTTATAAGAAAGCACTTGAAGAAATTGCCTTTCCGGCAATTGAGAAATTCAAGCCAGAATTGATTGTTGTGTGTTGCGGATTTGATGCTGCAATGACCGATCCACTCGGCCGGATGATTGTTACGGCCACCGGATATCGCGAGATGACCGCAGCACTTAAGAAAGTCGCTGAAAAAGTATGTGGTGGAAAAATCGTGATGACACACGAAGGTGGATACTCACCTACGTATGTTCCATTTTGTGGTCTTGCCGTGATTGAAACTTTGGCTGGTGTTGAAACAGAAATGAAAGATGCACTTGCAGAATTTTGGGATGTATTACCTGATCAAAAACTGCATGATTGGCAGGAAGAACGAATCCAAGCAGTTAAATCGCAGCTTACGTTCTTAAAAGAAGTGGGTAAGGGCCAATAAAAATGAGCCCAACAGTTATCCGCGGAATCTTTGATGTATTAAGCCTTTCATCAGTTTTGATTCTCTTGGTGATTGGAATGGCAATTATTGTTGGGATGATGAAAGTCTTTAACATGTGTCAAGGTGAACTAGTTTTACTAGGAGCGGTCACAGCTTTTCTTTGTGGCAAATATCTAGATAATTTGTGGATTGGAATTATTCTGGCCCCAATAGTTGTGGGGCTTTTTGGCTTATTGCTTGAACGAACCATTATTCATCGCTTTTATGTAAACCCACAGGGCGCTCTCCTTGCTACCTTTGCAATTGGTTTGATTATGCGTGAATCACTTCGCACGAGAATGTCAACACAATCTTCACCCGTTGACGCACCGATTCAATCTTCAATTGATATCGGAGGAGCAAGCCTCCCCATCTGGCGCATCGTTATCATGGTTGTCACCTTGCTTTTGGCACTTGCTATCGGTGCAGTGCTTCTTAAAACCAACCTTGGGATGAAAGTTCGTGCAACACTTGATAATCCAGATTTAGTTTCTGTTTCAGGCATTTCAACTAAGTGGATGTATGCCGGAACCTATGCTCTTGGATCGGCACTCTCTGGTTTTGCTGGCGCAATGATTGTTCCGCTACAAACGTTATATCCAAATTTGGGTTATGACAATTTAATTTTGATGTTTATCGCAGTAATGATTGGCGGACTTGGTCAATTTGGTGGACCACTTGCAGGTGCGGCGTTAATTGCAGTTCCAGGTGCCATCCTTGGTCAGTTTATTAGTCCAGTAACTGGACAAATTTTAGTTGTGTCTCTAGCAATCATATTCATGCGCTTTCGCCCAGTCGGTATTTTCCAGAGGGGGCGATAAGTTTCAAGTGACTTTAGATTGTGTCAGCAAGCAAATCCTGTTCAAAACAAGCAAAAAATATATAGGGGGAAAAATGAATAAGAATATATTCAAGAAGGGAAGCACTCGTCGCAATACTGCGATCTTGGCATCTGCTGTTGCAATGCTCGGCGCTTTGACGTTTGCTCCTGCGCAAGCAGCACCTACCGTGAAAATTGGCGTGCTGACAGATATGACTGGCGCATTCGGAATTGTTGGAAAATCTAACAAAGCTGTTGCACAGTTTACAATCAATGAAATCAATAAGAGTGGTGGCGTTCTTGGCCGCAAGCTCGAAATGGTTTTGGCGGACAGTGCCACAGATCCAGCAGTTGCCACTCAGGTTGCAAGCAAGCTCGTTAATCAAGACAAGGTTGCTGTTGTAGTTGGTGGCGTTGCTAGCTTTACACGTGTTGCAATCCGCGACGTGATTGCAAAGCGCGGCAAGACTCTTTACATCTGGCCAGCATCATATGAAGGCAACGAGTGCAGTAACAACGTTTGGAACACAGGCTCTGCACCAAACCAACAAGTAGACCCAGTTGTTAAGCACCTGCTTGCACAAGGAAAGAAAACTTTCTACTTGGCAGGTAGCGATTACCTTTACCCACGCAACATTCTTGCTCGCGTGCGTCAGGTAGTTCTCGCTGGTGGCGGTTCAATCGTTGGCGAAGAATATGTTCCACTTGATATGACAGATCCATCAAACCTAGTGAGCAAGGTTCTTGCTTCAAAGGCTGATGCTTTGTTTGAGGTTGTCGTTCTACCAGGAACAGGACCATTCATTAAGGGTGTTGTTGATGGCGGATTTAAGGGAACAATAGCTGGAACACTCTTTGATGAGGGAATCAACCCAATCATTGGAAAGCAAGCCGATGGTTTGATTGGTGCACAGGACTTCTATCTTCCTGTTGCTGACGCTTTCACAAAGGCAACTGTTGCTAAGTTCAATAAGCAACATCCAGAAGCTGCAGGTTTGTTCTCTGCGACATTTAATGCGCCAGCTTGGTATCGCAGTATTTATCTTTGGAAAGCTGCAGTAGAAAAGGCAAAGTCCTTCGATACTGCAAAGGTAAATAAGGCAATGGATTCAATTTCACTGAAGCAATCAATCGGTGGGCCTGTTTCATTCGCACCCGGTACTAAACACCTTAACTTGCCAATGTATCTCGGTAAGTCAAATGCTGATGGCTCAAATACCATTCTAAAGAGCCTAGGAACTATCGCTCCTTACGAATGCGCAAAGAAGCAGTAAGGTAAAAACAAAATAATAAAAAACAGGCTAAGGATCGGTATCGCTATACTTCTTGCGATACCGATTCTTAGTCCTGTACTTTTTGTGGCAGGAAATGATTACCTGACACAAATTGTTACTCGCATTCTTATTTATGGAATTCTTGTACTCAGTGTTGAAATGTGTTGGGGGCAGACAGGCATTTTCACATTCGGCCAAGCAGCCCTTTTTGGTATTGGCGGTTATGTTGTAGGCCTTGTCACAACCAAGTCAACAATTACCGACATCGGAAAACTTCTTCTTGTTGCAGTTATTGCCGGTGCTTTAGTTGGCTTGGTACTGGGTATTTTCCTATTCTCTGGGAAACGCGTTGGCGAGTTATATGTCGCTCTTGTGACTCTTGCTATTTCATATATCTGCGAAAGATTAGCTAATAGCTGGACCTTGTTAGGATCTGGAAACGGTATACCAGGAATTCCATATCCAACGATCTTTGGCAGAGAAATCGGCTCAGCGATGGGACTCTTCTTTCTTACCTTCGCAGTATTTGCCATCGCACTAATCCTTTGCATCATCATTGTGAACTCTCAATTTGGCTTAACTATGAACGCAGTGCGAGATGATGAAGAACGCGCTGAATTCTTTGGATACAGCCGCTCGGTTGTCCAAATTGCAATTTTCGTGTTTTCTGCAGCTCTTGCTGCATCAGGTGGTGCACTCTTTGCAGTTTCTGAGGGATTCGTATCACCGTCTATGAGCGGTCTTGCACTTTCTACAACCACAGTTCTTTGGGTTGTTTTAGGCGGTCGTGGAACTTTCTATGGACCACTGATTGCTTTAACTGTTCTACAAGTGGTCAATATTCAAATGCAAAATGCTTTGCCAAGTTTGTGGCCGATATTGGTTGGATTCATGTTGCTGGTCACGATGATTTTCTTACCTAAAGGACTTACATCACTGCCAGCAAAAATTCGCGAATCTCGCCGAAAGCGCGTTCAGATATGAAACTTCTAGAAGTAAAATCCGTGACAAAGAAATTTGGTCCCCTGGTTGCCGTTGACAGTGCATCGATGTTCATTGATGACAATGAAATTGTGGGGCTTATTGGTCCTAATGGATCTGGAAAATCAACATTACTTCACACGATTTGTGGCCGAACCTTTGCAACGGAAGGAAGCATTTATCTGAAGGGCAGTGACATCACTACTAAAACTCCACAAATTCGTGCCAAATCTGGAATGGCTATTAAATTTCAATTAGCACGCATCTACCTAGAGAAAACCGTGCGCGAAAATCTTCTGATTTCACTGCAAGCCAAGGAATCCATCTGGAGACAACTTCGAAGCGCATCGCTTAAAGCATTTGAAGTAAAAATTTCTGAGTTGGCTAAAGAGTTCCAACTTGAAGAGTATTTAAATGAACCAGCAAAATCGCTTTCACATGGACAACAACAATGGCTAGAAATCGCAATGGCAATGGCAGCAGACCCAATTCTGTTGCTACTTGATGAACCAACCGCAGGAATGAGTCCGAAAGAGCGGGCAGATACAGCATCACTAATCAAGAAGGCATCAGAAAAGTGTGGTGTGTTAATTGTAGAACATGATTTAGATTTCATTAAGGAACTATGCAACCGCATTTCTGTTCTACATCATGGCAATATCGTCGCCACCGGAACACCTACACAGATTGAAAATGATCCAAAAGTGAAGGAGGTTTACCTCACCCGTGTCTAATGATTATCTAGCAATCAACAATTTAAGTGGCGGTTATGAGGCTAGCCAAGTGCTCTTTGACCTTTCCTTTGCAATTCCAAGAACGGGTGTTACCGCCATTGTTGGCCGGAATGGTGCTGGAAAATCCACTCTGCTTCAAACAATCATGGGATTTATCAAACCAAGTGCAGGGTCAATCTCCTTTGAGGGTAAAGAAATCACAAACGCCTCTACTTATGCACGAACTCGACTTGGTGTTGGGTATGTACCACAAGATCGTCCAGTGTTTTCTGATCTATCGGTACGTGAGAATTTATTAATTGGAGCATCACGATTACCAAAGAATGAGCGTACAGATCTTGCGCCTGTTCTAGATATTTTTCCAAAGCTTGCCGATCGTTTAGATCAAAAAGCTGGGACAATGAGTGGTGGAGAGCGAAAAATGGTTGGTATCGCTCGAGCGTTAATCGGACAACCAACTCTTCTGGTTATGGATGAACCAACAGAGGGTGTGTGGCATGGAGTTGTCGATGAAATCCAAGAGCGATTGATTGGATATGGCAAGAATAACGCTATTTTAATTGTTGAACAGAATCTAGATTTCACAATTGGAATTGCATCGCAGATTTTACTTCTTGAGCGTGGCGTTATATCTCAAAGAGTTGCTGCCACAAATAAGAGCGAGCTAGAAATGCTGCGCAAGCGCCTTACTGTTTAAGTTCGACCCATATTTCTTACATCAAGAGTTATAACGCGTTTGTGCTCGCTCTAAGCCTTCGTTTATCAAAGACTCAACAACATCTGCTCCCCGAACAATAAATTCACCTAAATCTTTTTGTTCCACCTTGGAGAAAGCTTTCAAAACAAAGTCAGCTGGATCTTGTTCTCCCATAGGGCGACCAATACCTAAGCGCACGCGGTAATACTCTGCAGTGCCAAAAGCTGACGTCATAGATTTAAGTCCGTTGTGGCCATTGTCTCCACCAGCTAATTTTGTGCGAATAGCTGCAAAGGGAATATCTAACTCATCATGTAGGGCAATAATCTTTTGTGGCTCAATAGAGTAAAAATTTGCAAGGGCTTTAATTGGCCTACCAGTCTCATTCATAAATGAATGTGATTTAGCAACAATGACTGGGTGTGTATCAACACCAACGCCTAACTTAAAGGCTGCAATGTGTGTGCGGGATTTGTGTGAAGATAATTTAACGTTGTGGCGTCGAACTAGTTCATCAATCACCATCTGGCCCACGTTGTGACGGGTGGCAGCGTATTTATCGCCTGGATTGCCCAGGCCCACTACCAACCACGTCATAACGGTAAGCGTAAGGGTTAAGCGTCCTTCTTTTCTGCATC
>Ga0208942_1000888_pt1 | contig 11391 bp, 15 predicted proteins | sample GreLakmeSU08MSRF_FD_187704 | JGI IMG/M metagenome (GOLD analysis project Ga0208942, IMG submission 187704) | Freshwater lentic microbial communities from great Laurentian Lakes, MI, USA - Great Lakes metaG SU08MSRF (SPAdes) | ecosystem: Environmental > Aquatic > Freshwater > Lake | place: Great...
CGTTGATGACAGGGTATAGTCCAAGCAGGATTTCAATTCTGCAGAACGACCCAGCGTTTCAGGATCTTCTTGCTTACTACAGCGCGAATACAGAAGCGAAGTATCTTAACGTGCATGAGCGACTTGCCACCCTGGGCCTTGCTTCAATTGATGAGTTGCAGGAAAGGTTGGAGGAAAATCCGGATCGGTTTGGGAATAAGGATCTTCTTGCCCTGGCGGAATTCTCCATGGATAGGAGTGTGACGAAGGATCAGAGGAAGACTGGAGGTGGGGGTGTCCCTGCTATCAGCGTGACGTTTGTGGGGCAAGGGCCAGCGGTTCCCGGCAGCCCTCAGGCAACAGCACTGCCATCTTTCTCCCGTCCAATCAATCTTGATGGCGAAGTCTCTGATGCATCGTAGGGTCTCTGGTCTGCAAGAAGTCTCTTTATGCGATAACCCCTGGGGTAAAGCAGCTCGCGCAAAGGGTGCTAAGGCGCTTGGTCTCCGCTTCCAACGGACAGTGGAAAAGGCGCTGCCAGCAGCGCTCCACGGACAATGGCTCCGGTTCCGGGATAACAATGGCCTTGGCTTTGCGCAGCCAGATATTATCTTCGCAAGTGCAAGTGCGTTGCATATTGTGGAATGCAAGCTCACTGATACAAGTGAAGCTGATAGTCAGATAAAGGAACTTTACCTCCCGCTGCTGGCAGCCCTGTGGTCCGGGCCAATCCACCAAATCGTGGTGGTGAAGTATCTTTCTCCGCTGACGCAAAGAAGCCGCGTGGTTGGTAGCTGGGATGAGGCGCTGGCGCATCCTACCCCAATTCTGCATGCATTTTCGAAAAGGGAGCTGGCCCCACCAGCGGAGGTTTATGGAAAACCCCTCTTCTCTAACTCTTGCGTAGAAGTAAGCTTTGCCGCAGGATACCCACAATTCCTGCGCCTTCGGAAAGAATCTTCTGAAGACCAGCACTCATCTGACAACCTGCACCTTTAAGGAGCCTTCCCATGACAGTATCTGCCACTAACGTTTTTGCCTCTGGGTTCCGCCTGCGCTCTGGCGAGGATCTGAACGCTAACACTACCACCCCGCTGAATCAGGTGATTACGCAGGCGAATACAAGTGAAAGTCAGATTGCCACGCAGACCGCTGGGACGTTCCCAAGAACGACCTCGGTAAGCTTGACTGCTTTTGCGACTGGTGGGCAGGCGAATGCGACGCAGATGGCAGGCGTTGCCACGAATGTCACGATAGTTGCAACGGCAGCGGATTCGGTGAAGCTCCCGGCTGGAGTTGCGGGAAGAGACTTCTACCTGACCAATACGTCTGCTAATGCGATGCAGGTATTCGGGAATGGCACTGATCTGATTAATAATATTGCTAGTGCAACTGGTGTGTCGCACGCGGCAGGAAGTAATGCTATTTACTTCTGTGTTAGCTCGCAGCCAGCAGCTCGTTGGTTCCGTGTTATCTCGGCCTAAGTCTACGGCAGCGTCTTAGGAGCCTTTCCCATGACCGATAATTCTATCATGCCTTTCACCGCTGCACGGCAGCTTGTCGTTGCTGTTCCTGCGGATGGTAGCACTGCTAGCCAGATCTTTACAACGGCCGGGGCGACTGCGCAGGATCTTGGTGTGGATACGGCTTTCATGCAGAATGACGGAATTGCAACTGCGTTTGTAACCTTCACTGCCGGGGTGGTGGCGGTGCCACCTGGCGGGATTGTGTCGTCGAATAGCACGATTGGGCAGCCGATCCTGGCTGGGATGGGAATGACACTCCTTATCCCACCCCTCGCCACCTACGTCAATGCTTCTAGTAATGTTGGAGTAGCGACTGTGCTAAGAGTCTCTCTTGGAAAGGGTCAGTAGTCATGGCTCTTCGCGCAGTTTCACGCGGGGCAGGTGGTGGTGGTGCCACCGGCGCCAACCCTACAGCGACAATTAGCGGCTCTGTTGTTAATGGCACTGCGGCAACCTTTCTACGGTCAGATGGCGCTCCTGCACTTGCAAACACAACGGTAACCGCCGCAAGCTATACTAATACCAGCTTGACGGTTGACGCGCAAGGGCGGCTGACTGCTGCATCAAGTGGAGCAGCGGCTGCTGCTCCCGCTAATCCTACTGCTACTATTGGCACAGCAGCCGTTAATGGCTCTGCCAGCACATTTTTGCGCTCTGATGGCGCTCCTGCATTCGGCAACTTAACTGGTGCTGTTACAAGTACAGGCATGGCTACGGTACTTGGCTCATTTACATCCGCCAACCTTGCCACAGCACTGACAGACGAAACAGGGTCTGGTGCGAATGTATTTGCAACTTCGCCCACGTTGGTAACTCCTGCACTTGGCACGCCATCTTCGGGCGTTGCCTCGAATATGACAGTCGATGGCACAGATGCGGTTGGCTTCAGGAACATCCCGCAGAACAGCCAGAGCGCAGCCTACACTCTAGTCCTCGCGGACAATGGCAAGCACATTTTTCATCCAGCTTCAGACGCTAATGCAAGAACATACACAATTCCTGCAAATGCTTCTGTGGCCTACCCAATTGGTACTGCAATCACATTTATCAACATGACCTCACAGGTTGTGACTATTGCAATTACAACTGACACGATGAACCTATCTTCCGCTGGCACTACCGGCTCACGCAGCTTGGCGCAATATGGGTCTGCTACAGCAATCAAGATAACTTCAACAGGGTGGCTTATCAGTGGTAGTGGTCTCACATGACCGGCGCAACTCAAGTAGTTTACCAAAACCTGCGTGATTTTGCTGGCAGCCCCTATTGGGTGGTGTATCAAACTATTTATGCTTATCAGACTTTAAAAACTTATGTTGATGCTACGCAGGGGGTGTATTTTGGGTATAACGGAACTACCTACCCCGGCAGTTTGGGGCTAATTTCACAAACTGGAACGCTTAGTAGACAATTTAACTTTAACTATAATCCGGGCTGTTGTATTGACCCTGAAGGCAGAGTCTATGCAGTAGTTGGTGATGCGAGTGGCAATCTTTACGCTACTGGGACCACAGGGTCTGTTAACAGCGGTGGTGTTTTTTATCAAATCAGTTCTTCAAATACAGCAACTTATTACAAAAAATCGTCTAGTTCTGTCGGTATGGGCACTAGCGGTATTCAATTAACCAGTGATGGGTCTACTGTCCAAGTTAGAGCCGTTAGTGCAGCCATTGGTTGGTATGCATTTAAAGTAACCGCAGGGGCTTACGGATTTCAGAAAAACATCTACTCTACCACTATGACTGCGGGTTCTTATACTGTAACTATAGAAGACTTCAAAACAGACGCTAGTGATTTCATGTATTTTGCGGGGTATGGCAGGACTCCTACAGTTTCTTATACTCATGGGTATCTTGTTAAGGTAACTGCTGATGGGGCCACGGTGTCATGGGCGCGGACGTACCTAATTAGTGTCTTTACAACCGTGTTTTTTAATTGTGCTGTAGACGCATCGAGCAACGTATATGCGTGTGGGGACGTTGCCACAACCCCAAAACAAAACTTTATAGTTAAATATGACTCTGCCGGTACTCTTCAGTGGCAGAGATTTTTAAATATAAATAGTCCTTCCCCTACTGGCGGAAGCAGCAAACTTACCACAGACAGTAGCGGTAATGTGTATGTGGGGATGGGTAGTTCAGCAGCTTATTGCCAAACAACTATATGCAAGTTTAACAGTTCTGGAGTGCTTCAATGGCAACGACAGTTTGCAACAGCTTCCGGGTCAGGTGAGTTTTATCTTCTTGGATTGCAGGTGGTGGGCGCGTATATGTATGTCTCCGGGTATAAAACTAGTAACAACTACCCCATTCATTGGAAGCTCCCTATTGATGGGTCATTAACGGCGACCTATACTTTTACAGGTAGCATAGCTCCTTGGTCTATTAGTTATGAGGCCGCCGCATATACAGATTCCGCAGGAACTGGCACAAGTGCTACCAGCAGTAATTGGACAACGGCTAACGTTTCGTTTACGTTATCTAACGGTACTGCCATAACTACGGATACAGCCCAAGATGCCCTTACAAAGGTCGCAATATGACTACTTATATAAACACCACTACTGGCGAGTACCCTAGACACATAGGGGACATACTGATTGTCCATCCGAGCGCTGACCCTTCGGGGGACATACTTCCATCGGGGTGGGCTAAAGTGGAGTATGTGGCTTCTCCGCTACCAAGCGCGTATAACCCGCTAATTCAGCGTGCGTTCCAGTTGACCCCACTATTGGTGGGCGGCGTATATTCTATGCAATGGGCGGTGCGTGACATGACGGCAAATGAGATTGACACCATTAACTATAAGCCTAGTTTAATTTCAGAACCCCCAAATTTAGATAAAATTCCCGGAGCACTCCCTGATGTTATTGGCTAATAGACTAGACTTTGGTGACTTGCGCGGCTCGATGTACGATTTCGAAAAAGCGGGGGACATATTGCTCAAGCACAACCATACAGAGAACACCGTGCATATCACAATCGTTGCTAGGGGTCGGTTAAAGGCTTATTCGCATGATTGGGAAAAAGAGGCTGTTGCTGGGCAGTTACTGGACTTTCGTCCTAATGAGCCGCATGAGTTGATGGCACTTGAGGACAACACTCGTATTTTTAACATCGTCAAGAAATTTGGAGGCGTTTCCGATGACAGCGCCACAGTGCAAACAATAGCCCCATAAGGGCAATTATGACACTGCAACTACCCATTGAGATAGTAAACCAAGTTCTTGGCTGCTTTGGTCCTATACCATCGCAAGCGGGGTTTCCGCAGAGCGTGACATGGCCGCAAGAACCGTGAAGGTCTAGACCGGTGCTATTCCAGCTGCCTACGGCAAAAGACCTAAATGCGCTTAGGTTGGTAAGACAAAAGAAGGTTAATCCCGATGCCGCATGAAAAGTCTGATTCTAAGGTTAACGCTGCAAACGCATACACTAAGCCGGGTATGCGGAAGAAGCTGTTTGAATCAGTTAAGGCAGCAGCGGTGCAGGGCACTGGCGCAGGCGATTGGAGTGCGCGCAAGGCTCAGCTTCTTGCGAAGAAGTATAAAGAGAAGGGTGGTGGTTACAAATGAAAGCTCCGCAGAAGTCTCTGAAAGATTGGGGTGACCAAAAGTGGGGCACCAAGTCGGGCAAGCCGTCGTCTGAGACTGGGGAGCGGTATTTGCCAGCAAAAGCAATCAAGGCGCTATCATCGCAGGAGTATGCTGCTACCACAAAAGCCAAGCGGGCTGGCACGGCCAAGGGCAAGCAGTTTGTTCCTCAGCCTAAAGCGATTGCGGATAAGACTGCACGGTTTCGGAAGTAGGTGCTGCGCCACAAGGATAGCCTACTGCTGAATAAACCGCAATACACTCTTGGAGTCTCGCCCATGAATCGCATCATCGCACTTGCATCGCTCCTTGCTATCGGATCAACGGCGGCGGTTGCTGGCCCAGATCTACAAATATGCCATGGTGAATACGCGCTGTGCGCGGCGTCCAGCACAGACGCAACTGGTAGGAACATCGTGGTCAACGGCATTACGTTCCGCGAGGGCGTGTCGGTTTGCCCTGTTCTTCATGGGCCAGCCATTGCGGACATGAACCTGATGAACGGATCGTGCAAAGCTCCGCAGGGCAAGGTCTGGAGTTTGTTCTCCAACGTCAAGAACTTCCCCCAGGCGCCTACGTGGGCTGTAATGCCTGAGGTGGTTCGCACGTTCATCACAACACCCGCCCCTGGCGGCGGCATGTCGAACATGTGGAGCTTCCCGTGCGTCAAGCGGCAGCACCTTGTTAACGGCGTGCAGCTTGCTGATTGCTATGGTCCGCTGAACGAGTCCCCTTGGACCTCCACATCCGTGCCGTTTGGGAGTGTCGTTGGCACTGCTGCTGCCGTTGGGGCAAGCAATCCCGTCGGCGGCAATATCCCGTAGCAGCCATGGAGGATTATAAAGCGATGACCGATGCCGAGTTGACCGCGATGGTTGAGAAGGCTGCCGAGTGCGGGGCCAAACGGGCCTTGCGCTCTATTGGATTGCAGGACGAAACCGCAATGTCGGACGTTCGGGATCTGCGATCTCTGCTCGACGCTTGGCGGCTGGCGAAGAAGACCGTGCTCACCACGATCGTCAAGGCGCTTGTGGTAGCGTTCCTTGCAGCAATCGGCACAGGCGTTGCGATTCTAAGTTGGTCTGGAAAATAACTCAGGCTATGCCAAGGGGCAGGATTGGGAGTCTTAACCACACAACCGCTCGCACACCTTTCAGTCAATCTCTTCTTGCAGGAACTTCTTTCCCATGACAACAAAACTTCCAAACGGCAGGCAGCAGTTCTTCCATCCCACGACAGGGGAATTGTTGGTTGGGGGAAAGGTATGGAATTACATTCCGGGGACAAGCACGCTTAAAGATACCTGGCAAGATATCACTGGGACGGTGCTTAACACCAACCCTGTTGTGTTGGACTCGCAGGGCTCCGCTGCGATTTGGGGGAAAGGTGCGTACCGGCAGTTGCTGCTTGCAGCAAATAATGATCAGATTTGGGATGAAAGCACTACCTCCGGGATCTCCGACGCTATGGACCCGGTGGTAGGGGCGAGTAGTTTGGCCCTGGCCAAGACCGCGCTTGGGATTTCTGCTCCCTGGCAGGGTGTAATTGGCGCAGCGACGCTATCCCTCGGCATGGTTACTATGGGGATCAGTCTTGCTATGCAGCCGGTGACGGCGGCGGCTACGCTGGCACTTGCTCGAACGGCTCTGGGTGTGGATGCAGTTGGGCTTTCCGTCTACAATGTGATGGCTTACGGTGCGGTTGGGAATGGAATTGCAGATGATAGAGCCGCTATTCAATCTGCTATCGCTGCTTGTACAAGTGGGATTGTATACTTTCCACCTGGAACTTATAAAGTCCTCAGCACTATTTTTCTAAAACCAGGCGTTTCGATGTGGGGCACTACGCCTTACAGCAGCACTATCGTCGCGGGCGCTAATAACGTCAATATCTTCGGTTATGAGGCGCTTGCTCTCACAACAGGCTTTGAGATTCTTAATCTGGGCTTTTCTGGCGGCGGTTTTTCCGCCTGTTTTGGTATTTTCCTTAACGGTGTGGATGCGACAAGACGGATCAGCATTGCAAGTGTGACAAATTGCTACTTTGCCCTTCTTGCCCAGGGCGTTCATATGAATTTCTGCGCTAATCTCGTAGTGCAGAATTGCTTCGCTAATGTCTGCCAGGGCGGATTCTGGTTCAACATGTGCGCGGATACAGTGGTGGTTGGTAGTAAAGCACAGAATGGGGCAGGAATTGGTTTCTACGTTACTGGCGGGGCAGGAGCGTATGATCAGGGAATTAGACTGCTGGGTTGTAGCACTAATGGACAGGTCTTTGGTCTTATTGTGTTGAATCAGGAGTGGGGCGTAGCGGTAGGTTGCAGTTTCACCATTTGTTCTGGACAGCCAGTAAGTTTGACTAATTCCTCTAATTGGCGGTTGGAGGGATGTGAGATTGCAGCAGATGCTGCAGTGTCAGGGATTTTGGTTGACGCAGCAAGCGCTAGTTTTCAGATGGCAAATTGTTACATAGCTCTTAACAGCTTCGGGATGCATTTGTCAGGTACTCGTCATGGTTTGACAGGAAATAAATTTGTTGGTAACACAAATGTTGATATCTACCTGCTTAATGCTACGCAAGTGACTGTCACTGGGAATGGCTGTGATAGCGTAGGAGTTCCGCAAAGTATTCTTGAGGCTGGGACGGCCAATTTCAATTCGATTGTTGGGAACTGCACCAACGGAACGGTAGGGGTAATTGGCGGTGGAAGTGCTGTTGCTGGCAATGTGGCTTATTAGGGAGCAAATTGATGTCTGGTACTAAAATTTCTGGTCTGCCTGCGGCGACGGTTGTTAACGCAAGTGATCTTTTCCCTGTCTCGCAGGGCTACACCGTTCCTGGCACCGGAACCACGCGCAAACTTACAGTAGCGCAGCTTTTCACGTATGCTGGCGGCGGTGTTACAAGTGTGACTGGCACAGCGCCAGTGATTTCAAGTGGCGGCGCGACTCCGGCTATTAGTATGCCTGCTGCGACGAACGCGGCGGCTGGCTACGCTACGGCAGCGCAGATAGCAGCGATTGAAGCTAACACGCTGAAGGTAACGAACGCTACTCATACGGGCGATGCGACTGGTGCAACTGCGCTGGTAGTGGCGCGGATCAACGGTGTTGCGCTGGCTAGTTTGGCGACGGGGATACTGCGAAACACCACTGGAACAGGTGTGCCGAGTATTGCTATTAACGCTGATCTGCCAGTGATGAGCGCGACAGTCGGTGGGGCGGTTCCTACACCTCCAAATAACATTACAACATTCCTCCGTGGAGATGGAACTTTTGCAATACCGGCGGGCGGCGGCGGTGGCGATATGTTGCTTGCCGGTATTCAAACGAATACCGGGCTCAAGACATTTTTGAATACCTCTTTTGGGCTGCGAAACGTAGCAAATACTAGCACCTCGTTTCTCTCAACTACCGCAACTGCTGCAAGAACGTGGGCGTTTCAGGATCGTGACGGCACGCTTGCGGATTTGGGAGCTAATAGTTTTGCAGGCAGTCAAACTATTACAGGTGCTAATGCACTTCGTGGCTCCTACGGCGGCGGCGGGGTTACTAGCAATTTTGCCGTAGGAAATGGGGCGTTGCAAGCTAATACTACAGGCAGCTCCAACACCGCAGTTGGTGTGGATGCACTTCTAACTAATACGATAGGTATTAGAAATACAGCTAATGGTTTGCAATCGCTTGAAGCAAACACTACCGGCTCAGACAATGTTGCTAGTGGATTTTATGCGCTTAAGAATAATAGCACGGGGAGTACTAACACTGCTGTTGGGGCAAGTGCGCTTATAAACAATACTACCGGCGCTAATAACACTGCTAGTGGGTATAACACTGGGCTTGGTATTATTACGGGTAGTGGTAACACTGTGCTTGGCGCTAACGTGACGGGGCTTGCCGGTGCGCTTACAAATAATATTATACTGGCGAATGGCACGGGAGCGATTAAGGGCCAACATGACGGCACAAACTGGGCATTTACGGGCAATGTTGTTGGCTCAAATCTATCTGGTACTAATACTGGAGATCAGATAGCGTTAACGGTTCCTAATACCCCTGCAGGTAATATTGCAGCAATTACGGTACAGGCTGCGCTCAATGAACTTGATACGGAGAAAGCCCTCCTTGCCGGTTCAGCTACTCAAGTATTTTCGGCGCCAACAGCAGTGCCGCTTACAAATACCAATCAGGTTGCCACTACTGCATTTGTTACTGCCCAAGCTGTGTTTAATATAAATGTTGTCAGTCCTGGATTGCAAGGCTTTACATACTTTGAAAAAGTAATAAATGAAAGTATTGACGGGACTGATGGTGCGGTAGGTAAAGTTGATGCTTTTAAGATTGTTCATGATTACGGTGGTGCTACTGCAAAAGGCGGTAGGCATGGTTTTGAAGTTTTTTCCCGCCTGATTGCGCCTACTTCTGCAACTAATCCTGATAGAAATTATGTTGGCGCGGCTTTTATCGGGGAGGCACTAAGTTCTGATGGCGGCACAGCGGGCACTCGGCGTGGTGCGGTATTTGGTGCGAATCCAGTAGTTTCTATGGGAGCTACTGCAACTTATTTTCTGAATGCGGCAGGGTTAGAAGTAAATACGAATTGCACTACTGGTTCTAGTATGGATTATAAGGCAGGTATTCAAATTGTTGGATTTCCTACCGATACGGTGCAAGGTACTGTTTTTGACGCCTATCTGTCACTATCAACTCAAGTAGGTGCGATAGGGGCCAGAACTGGTATTTTATTTAGTGCGGCGAATGGTAAGCATCCGATTTCCTCTGGAGGTGCTTTGATTGAAACCGTAGGTGCTAACACAATAGCTTACGGTATTAAACTGAATACTTACACATTTAGCACAGCAGTGTTTAGTTCTAATGATTTTGCTATCAGCAATGCTGGTAGTATTGCTATGACAGCGGCTGGTGCGCAAATTGAATTAGGTTCTAAAACTACAGCTGGCACACCGTTTATAGATTTTAATAGCTCAGGAACAGGGCTTGACTACGATGCAAGAATTCTTGCGGTTGGAGGTGGCGGGACTGTTGGTATGGGTTCGATGCATATTGTAGCGACGGCTGTGCATTTTAATCGTCCAAATGTCGGTTTGGAGATAGGTGCACTTGGTGTTTCAAATACAGCATTGTTGGATTTTCATACCTCAGCAACAAATAATGACTATGATTTTAGAATGTTAGCATCGGGAGGTGGTGCTTCTAGCGGACTTGGCATCATGACATTTACCGGAGGGTCAATGCTGTTTACCGTGCCAGATGTTCGTTTGAATAGTATTGGAAACTTCGCAAATGATGCAGCAGCCTCCGCTGGCGGTGTTGCAATTGGTGGTTTGTATCGTAATGCGTCTGTAGTGCAAATAAGGGTTGTGTAAGTGATTATTAATTTGGACGAAAAACAATTGAATATTATTGGGAAGTATTTAGGTCAAGCACCATTTAATGAGGTTGCTCAGTTAATCCATCATATTAATTCTGAGGTGCAAAATAACTTTAATGCTAGTGCAGAAACGGTGTCTATAGACGCGGCGCTTGCAGCTCGCCCTCCTCCCACAAAAGCCTAAATTCGCTTTTTCTCTCTTGCGGGAGAGTTGGAAAGGCGCCATTGTATAATCCCGTAGAAAAGGAAAACTCTCATGTCTGGCTCTGTTAATAACGGCTACTTCACTGCTGGCATGGCCGATATGGCCTTGGCACTCTCCTCCACCAACCGCTTTGGCGGTGATACGAACTTGGGCGGCGAAGCCTCTCCGCAGGTCGCGGCGTTTAGTCCTACGCAGTTGGCTTCCGGCGTTTTTGTGGTGACGGCGCCGCTTACCGCCTTCGCTATTACGATCGGGACTGGTGTTTCGCAGTATCTGATTAACCCCGCTGGCACTCTTGCAACAGGCACCTTTACCATGCCGGCGGCTCCGCAGGAAGGGCAAGAGCTTGCGATTGGTTCGACGCAGACGCAGACGGCGGTGACGTTTACTGCAAATACTGGTCAGACGTTTGCTGTGGCAGCGCCGACGGCGTTGGTGGCGAAAGTGAGTGTAAGATTTCGCTACCTGTCTGCTGTTTGGTATCAGGTCTAGCCTTCGGCGGGAGTCTTCGGTAGGGTGCTTTCTGACTGGGGCCACATAAGACATTCTCTACTGTGGCCCCAGTCTATCCACTAAAACGGAACCTTCATGTCTCTCACCAACGCATCCTTTCATTACAAACTTGCCCCACTCTTTGAGCCCTCTCGCTACAAGGTGCTCTACGGTGGGAGAGGGAGTATGAAAAGTTGGGGAGTTGCAAG
>Ga0208942_1000889_pt1 | contig 11383 bp, 9 predicted proteins | sample GreLakmeSU08MSRF_FD_187704 | JGI IMG/M metagenome (GOLD analysis project Ga0208942, IMG submission 187704) | Freshwater lentic microbial communities from great Laurentian Lakes, MI, USA - Great Lakes metaG SU08MSRF (SPAdes) | ecosystem: Environmental > Aquatic > Freshwater > Lake | place: Great...
CACGACGCGGTTATAGGAGGGATGATCGGAATCGGCAAACGACAAAATGTCCATCATGGACTTCAAGGTCGAGTAGATCCCCCGCACGAGTGGCACACGGTTCAATAATGCCTCCCACCACTTCACCATTTGCTTGCCCATAAAGTTCGTGGCAAAGAGCCCGGTCACTAGCACCAACAGAATCAACGAAAGAATCCCCAATCCTGGCACATAATGACTCGGCACCAGCCGGACCAGGAGGTCTCCCAAAATCCCATCCACCGCCACGAAAAGGGTCTTCAAAATGAGGACAGTTCCCCACAGGGGGATAATGACCAGCAGGCCTGTCAGAAAGTAGCGTTTTAGCGAGGTTTTCAGCATAAATGAGAGCCGCCGCAAGTAGGCCTTCATCATACAGAGAATGATGAGGGCCTCGCAAGCCTTTTCTTGCTATTTTCAACAACTTGGAATACTATCCCGCCCGTTTTCTCCACCGGTGAAAGAACCAGCTCAATGGGCATAAAAAAACGGGAGACTCGCGGTCTCTTCATTACCCTGGAGGGGACCGAAGGTAGCGGGAAAAGCACCCAGATCAGTTACCTCGCCAAGGTGCTGACCAAGGCAGGCTATCGCGTACTCCAAACGCGAGAGCCGGGTGGCACTGCGACAGCTGAAGCGATCCGCCATATTCTCCTCACTGCCTCGTCAAAAGAACCGGTCACGCCTCAAGCGGAAGCCCTCCTCATTCTCGCGGCGAGAAGCCAGCACGTCACCCACTTCATTAAACCGGCCTTACGGAATGGCACAATCGTGCTCTGCGACCGATTCTCCGATTCCACCTTGGCCTATCAAGGATTCGCGCGAGGCCTTGATCTGCAATGGCTGAAAGAGGCCAACGAGGTCGCGACAGACGGACTGGCGCCGGACCTGACCCTCGTCCTTGACCTCCCGATTTCCGTGGGCTTGGCCAGGAGGAGAGCCGATCGTGGCCCGCAGAATCGACTGGACCGGGAGGCAGAACGTTTCCATCGCAAGGTGCGACGGGGCTTTCTGGCTCTCGCAGCAGAAGAACCAGGCCGCATGAAAGTCGTGAATGCACATCGGCCCCCGCAAGAAGTCCGGGACGAGCTTACAGAGATCGTGCTAGGCTGGATCCGTAACCCTCGTCGGTCGTCACGCAGCCGGAGCTAACATGCCCTTTCGGGACTGTATCGGCCATCAGCAATCCATGACGCGCCTACAAGCCGCCGTCGCCCATGAGCGATTGGCGCACGCCTACCTGTTCCATGGGGAAGAAGCGATCGGGAAACGATTGACGGCCATTCGCTTCGCGCAAGCGCTCAGCTGCGAACGGCCGCCGGACACAGAAGGCCTCGACAGTTGTGGAACCTGTCGGTCCTGCCAACAAATTGAAGCCCGCACTCATCCGGACTTTTTCGTCATCGAACCGGACCCGGAACAGGCCACCCAGCAAATTAAAATCGAACAGGTCCGCGAGATCGAACATCAGATCATGTATCGCCCGCTTATCGGCGAGCGGAAAATTTGCTTGATCAACGACGCAGACCGCATGACGATCGGCGCGGCCAATGCTTTACTCAAAACATTGGAAGAACCGCCAGACCACAGTCTCTTCCTCCTGATCTCCAGCCGCCCCGCCGCCCTCCCTGCGACCATCCGGTCACGCTGTCAGGCCCTGCGCTTCACGACCCCGGCTCGCACCCAGGTGGAGGCCGCGCTCATTCTCAAACGTGAAATCCCTCCGTCAGACGCGCGATTCCTCGCCATCATTAGCGAAGGCCGTATCGGGGAAGCCCTCACGTCCGACGTCAAAGACACACGCCAGCGCCAACAAGAACTCGTGGACTTGGTCCGGCCCCAATCCTTGCAATCCATCGGCTCCATCCTCTCTTCGGCGGAAGCGATTGCCAAGGCAGACCGGGCCCAGGACATCCTCGCCTGGATGACTCGGTGGATCCGCGACCTCGTCGTGATCCAGGTTGGAGGAGATCGCGACCAGATCCTCAACCTCGATGACCTCACCACGCTGGAATCCTACGCACAGCAAGCCGATACCGATGCATTGCTGGGCCTGCTCCGTGAAATCGAACTGACCGAGCAGCGAGCCACGCGTCATCTCAATCTCCAGATGGCGCTGGAAATGGTTCTGCTCCGCCTGCGCGATGCGCTCACCCTGTCGTCCGCCCCCCTGCCTGCCTAGCTTTCGCCGTTTATTACCTGCTATCTTTTGTGGCGCCCCATGAGTAATCCCAACAGTCTCTACATCACGACGCCGATCTATTACGTGAACGACGTGCCCCATATCGGGCATGCCTATACCACCGTAGCGGCCGACGTCCTGGCCCGCTACTGGCGCCTGCGTGGGCGCGACGTATTCTTCCTCACAGGGCTCGATGAACATGGACAAAAGGTTCAGCAGGCCGCCGTCAAAGCTGGCATCGATGCCCAAGCCCATTGCGACAGGCTCGCGGCCCAGTTTCAGGAACTCTGGAAGAAGCTGAACATCTCGCACGACGCCTTCATCAGGACGACCGATGCCCCGCACAAATCAGCCGTCCAGCGATATCTTCAAGAGCTCTTCAATGCAGGCCTGATTTACAAGGCCGATTACACTGGCTGGTACTGCACCTTCGACGAACGGTTTTGGACGGAAAAGGATGTCACAGCCGGCCTCTGCCCTGACTGCAAACGCCCGGTAGAGCAACTCAGCGAGCATAACTACTTTTTCAAGATGGGACAGTATCAGGAACGCCTGCTCGACCACATCAAACAACGTCCTGACTTCATCCGCCCCGAATCGCGGCGCAACGAAGTCCTGGGATTTCTGACGACACAAACCCTCGGCGACCTCTCGATCTCCCGGCCCAAATCGCGCCTCTCCTGGGGCATCGAGCTCCCCTTCGACAAGGACTGCGTGACCTACGTCTGGTTCGACGCGCTGGTGAACTATGTCTCCGCCTTGGAATATCTCTCGAAGAAGCCCGCCTTCGATGAGTTCTGGCCTGCCTCGGTTCATTTAGTGGGAAAAGATATTCTGACCACCCACGCAGTTTACTGGTCCACGATGCTCATGGCGCTGAACCTGCCGCTACCGAAAATGATCTTCGCCCATGGCTGGTGGACCGTCAATGGCGAAAAGATGTCGAAGAGCCGCGGCAATGTTGTGGACCCGCACAAGATAATCGAAACCATCGGCGCCGATGCATTCCGGCATTTCCTGTTTCGGGAAGTGCCCTTCGGACAAGACGGAGACTTTTCACAAACCACCATGGTCACCATTCTCAACAGCGACTTGGCCAACGGGATCGGCAATCTCCTGAGCCGCACCTTGACGATGATCGAGCGGTTCGCCAATAGCACGATTCCCGCTGCCGGCCCTCCAGCCCTACCGGAATTGGAAGCGAAGATTGCCGCCGCCGCGACCAGCCTCCCGGGAAAAATCGAGCATGGATTCCGTTCCCTCGCCTTTCGGGAAAACCTCCAGGCCATCTGGGAACTCATCGGTCTCTGCGACGAATACATCGACAAGGCTGCACCCTGGAAACTGGCCAAGAGTCCCGACAACCTCCCACAGCTCAACACCGTCCTGCATACCGCTTCGAGCGCGCTGCGCTTAATCTCTGTTCTGCTCTATCCCTACATGCCGCACACGGCCGGGCAACTGGCCCAACAACTGGGCCTTTCGTGGGACTTTTCAAAACCGCTACCACAAACAGCCTACGAATGGGGTGCGCCGTTTCCTCAAACCAAAATTTGCAAAGGCCCTGGCCTCTTCCCTCGCATCGAAACACAACTACAAGGAGCGAAGACCGTGAGCGACGCAACCATTCCCCCGCAATCGACCGCAGCAATCCCAACGCCGGCCATTCCCGCGCCACCGCTAACAACTCCTGCTGCGCCAGCCGCGCCGGCGCAGATCACCATCGACGACTTCATGAAGATTCAGCTCAAGACCGCGAAGGTCATCAGCGCGGAGCGAGTGCCAAAATCGGAAAAACTTCTCAAGCTGCAAGTCAGCCTTGGCGAGGGAGGGGAGCAACGACAAATCGTTGCAGGTATCGGCAAGAAATACGAGCCAGAGGCCCTGATCGGCAAAATGATCATCATTGTCGCGAACCTCAAGCCGGCCAAGCTCATGGGCATCGAATCCCAAGGCATGGTCCTGGCCGCAGGAGACAGCGAAGTGCGCGGCCTTGCCACCATCCTCGAAGACGTGGATCCTGGGACCAAGGTGAAGTAAACCTGGCGTGGCACAGCCAGGCGCCCGCCCCTCCCCTGAAGGCTTGCTGAGACCCAAAGACCGTGCGAAACTATCACTAATGTCGACTCCGGCTTCTTACGAAAATCTCCGCTTCCGTCTCACGCTCGCCCTGGCGCTGAACGCCGCGATCATCGTCGCGGAGTTCATCGGTGGGTGGATCCTCAATAGCATCGGGCTCATGAGCGACGCAGGCCATAACCTCGTCGACCAGGGCTCTCTCTTTCTGGCCCTCTATGTTCATCTCCTCGCGGCCAGGCCTGCCACAGAAGCCAGAACCTTCGGCTATCACCGGGCCGGCATGATTGCCGCGTTTTTGAATTCGTTCATCTTGTTGCTCACGGCCATCGGCATCGCCTTCGTCGGATTCTATCGGTTGCTGCAACCGGTCCCAGTGGATGGAGCCTGGGTCATGGCCATCGCAGCACTCAGCTTCGCAGCCAATCTGAGCATCGCCCTGCTCTTGCAGCATGGAGCCAAAGACGACCTCAATATCCGCAGCGCCTTCTGGCACATGTTGAGCGACGCCTGGGTGTCGCTGGGAGTCGTGATCAGCGGCGCCGCTATCCTCTTCGCCGGATGGACCATTTTTGATCCGCTGATCAGCTTGTTAGTCGTCGTGGCCATTGCCAAAGGGGCCTGGCCCCTCTTCAAAGAATCGCTGGAAGTCTTGATGGAATCGACGCCGTCCCATATCAGCACCACGCATGTGGCCACCACGATCGAAGCTATTCCTGGCGTGAAGAACGTCCACGACCTCCATATCTGGTCCGTAGAACCACGGTTGATCATGCTGACCTGTCACATCCTCATCGATGGAGACGATTCGGCCATGGCCACTGGCCTGCTTCAGACTATCCGCACCAAAGTCAGCGCCGAATTCGGCATCAAGCACCTGACGATTCAGATAGGCACTGCCTGCTGCCAGCCGAACAACATCTACTGCGATCTCACTACGCTGGCCAACTACCCCCGGGATGAAGGGCTCGCACACGTACAGCACTGATGGATCACTTATCGTGCACGGCCTATCCGTCGCATTCACAGCCCATACAGTAAGACCATGACCACAAGCCCGATTCCATTTTATATCCTCTGCGGCTCTCTCGGCGCAGGCAAAACCACCCTCCTCATGAGGCTTCTTGAACATTGGAAGAGCCAGGGCAAGAAAGCCGGCGTCTTGATGAACGAAGCAGGCGCGGTCAGCATCGACGGGCCCCGCGTCGGCACCATTGCGGAACAGGTGATGAACCTCGCAGGTGGCTGCGTCTGTTGCGATACGAAAGAAGACCTGTCGTGGGGCATTGCCCAACTGGTGCGGGACTATGAATCGGATGTGCTCATCCTCGAATGTTCTGGCATGGCAGACCCGGCCGAAGTCATCGATGCCGTCACCGATCTCTACACCGCACAGCTTGCACGGCTGGATAAAGTCATCGCCCTGCTGCAGCCGATCCCGACCGATCGGGAGAGCATGGCCGGCTTCGTGACGACACAGGCGATTCGCTGCGCGGACGAGTTGATTCTCAATAAAAAAGATCTCTACGTCGCAGGCCATTGGGAAGGATTTAAGGACTCGATCACCAAACAGAATCCCTATGCCAGGGTCTGGGAAACCAGCCAGGCCAGGGTCGACCCCTCCTCGCTACTCGCACCAATCACCCGCATAGCCCCACCCCCAGCGATCAATGTGGAATTCGGCCACGCTCGCTCGTCCGCGACAAACAAGCGAGCCTCGTACCACCCGATTGTCGCAACGGTGTTGCTGCCAGGCCCCTTAAACTTTGAGCGATTTCTGCGCTGGATGAAAACCCTGCCACCCGAGCTTGAACGGGCGAAAGGGTTCTTCCGCTTCGCCAAGGGGCCGGAGCTGCAGGAATTTCAATATGCCCTGCCAGGCAACGCGACCATTACGCCGATCACCCTGCTCGACGAACCGAAGCACGCCATCGTCTTGATTGGACGAGGCTACGACCAGGAGCGCTGCCAAGCAGAATTGTTGAACTGTCTGGAAAAGTAGAGGGCGACAGGCCGTTAGGCGGGAAGGCGTTTAGGTGAAATCCGAAAATGCGAGTAGCGCAACAATAGCCAGGCCGATCCAGCTCCCAGCAATCCACCAATCATCCAGCCTCCCAGCACATCTGTGACATAGTGTGCCCCGATATAGACACGCGAGAGACCGATCAGCCCAACCAGTGGCCAGCTTACCCACCCAGATCTCGGATAGAGCATCTGGAGAAAGGCCGCGGCCGTCGCGCTATTAATCGCGTGGTTCGAGGGAAATCCGAACATCTTGCCGCAATTTTCAATCTGATAAATATCAGGGAGCGCCCTGCAGGGCCGTGGACGAGCCACAAGATCCTTGAGCCTCGCTCCGATGAAATCTAGCAGGCCGACGGAAGCAGCCAACACTGGGGCTGCCATGACCGCTTCCCGCCACGACAACCAGAGCCAATAGCCGGTCATGAGGAGACAGGGCGCCCATAAGAGGCCCGGGTTGGAAAAATTGAGCGCCCACTGGTCCAACCAAGCCGACTGTCCGGCAAGGCCATTGATGGCGCGGAAGAGCGATTCATCAAAACTCATTTGATTATCCAGATTCTTGCCAGCGCTATCAGCCGTCAGCTATCTGCTCTTGTTGCTACCTGGTGCGAAAGTGGAGCCGGACGGTGAGCGCCCCGTCGATCGGCTCATCGCCTTTCAACTGAGGGTCAAAGGTCCATTGGCTCAGCGCAGTCATACCGGCGATGGTAAGTTCCCGATGCCGAGCTGGCTCCAAGATCACAACGGTCACAGCCGCACTCTTGGAAACCAACATACGCACCTTCATCCAATCGTCGAGGTCTTTGCCATCCAGCGACGAAGGAATGACAGGCCAGGGCGTCACTTTAGGGACAGGGCCTACTTGCTGGTCCTTGTTGAGCGGCAAGCCATGGACATGGACTTCTGGCAACTCCAGCACATCGTCATGGTGATCGTCCGCATGCGTCGCCTCGTCACCAGCCGCTGCAAACGCAGCGACTGGGACAAGACACAAAAACGACCCAATGAACAGTACGCGAAGACGATGATAGTGCATGTGCGAATGACTCTATAATTCGAGCAATGGCTCGACTCTTATACCATCAGATGCCCAGCAAGGTCATCCATCAAGGCCGCAGGGAGCCCGGCGACTGAGGCGTACCCTTTGGGGTACGTCGCAAGGAGACGGGCGACTGCGAACGCCGCTGGTGACCGTGTTCGGCATCTGACTAGAAGAACCATTGGCCACGGAAAAAGAACGACCGTGGCATCCCCGCATGTGACACCCCCAAGCCGATACTCCCCTCGCCTGCGTTAATAAAATACTTCTGGTCCAACAAGTTGATCACGTCAAAGCCCAACAGAAACTTCTGATTGTCCCAGGGCAAGGGAATGATATGACTGAGGGACATATTGTAGATTGTGTAGGAGGGGCTATGGGTGGAATTGGTCTTAGCTCCTTCATCCGCCGTACGCAACCCCGACGCAAACAGCATCTGACCCGTCAGCGTCGTCCGCTCCAGGAAGCGATACGCCGCTACCGCAGAACTCGTCACGGTCTGCTGGTGATCGCAATGCACCCCGCCAGCGGAGTTGATATCAGTGATCTCTTTTTGCTCGAGCAAGGAGTGTCCGGATTGGAGCCCATAGCCCTTACACTGCCCCCAGGCCACGTTGCCGCGCGCTGTCAAATTGTCCGTGATTTGCAATTTCAAGGCGCCATCGATACCCCGGCTCCAGCCCCGCTCGAAAGCAAAGTAGTTCAACAGGGGGGTCGTCCCGAACTGCCCGGCATCTCCCAGATAATGGGCGAGCTTGTAATAGCCGGTCAGTTGCAACGTCGCCCACCTCACCGGTGCGTGGTAGCTGCCGACCTCGAAGTAATGGGCCCGCTCGGCCCTGACGATATTGTTCGTCGTATTCTCCGGGGCCGCCTTCGTGCCGGCCGTATTCAGTTTCGTAAAGGAAATGGCTTCGAGATTCGGCGGCGTAAATTGCCGCCCGTAGAACGCGTGAAACACATTCGCCTGATCGGCCGTGTAGGTGATTCCGATCCGCGGACTGATCTGCCCCTCATGGCGCTGGTACTGTACCACGTCGCCTCGCACGCCAAGATTGAAGGTCCAGCGCTCATGCGGGCTCCACTGATCCTGAACCCACAGTTCCTGGCGCCAGCCGATCAGACGGTTGTCGGCATTGCGATTGATCATGTTCCCGATTGGATTACCGTTTCCGTCGTCGGCAAACGTGAAGATCCGCGTCTTATTGACGGCCTGGGTTCGATCGACCTGAAATCCTGCCTTAATCACATGCTCTCTGGATGGGACATAGGTGTGATCGAATCGAACTCCGTTCGAATAGGCGCTCCGATCCTGACTGGAAGCAGAGAGCGGCTCGGCTGGGTCAGCATAGGCAAGGCGATGAAACGGGTCCGTCCGAAACGTAGCCCTCGTCTGGCGAGCATAGCCGGAGAGGCTGAAGAAGTTGCTGCTATTCACATCGTGCCGCCAGACCATGTGGCCGTACTGATTATGCTCTTGTTGGTTTTCGTCGACGGCCTGTGAGGTCACCGGCGTAAATCCCGGCTTGCTTGCCTGGAGCAGCGCCACCATCGTCCCATCGGGCGTCTGGCCCGGCATGGTCGGAATCTGATACGTCGCCACGGAGTTCAAGAACACCCACGAGAAGTTGCTCGTATTGTCGTGCTGATAGTCGCCGCGAATGAACGTCTGGTTCCGCTCGCTTTGCCCGTGAAAAATCGAATGGCCGAGCGTCGGAGGCTCAATGCCCCGATTCGTCGACGTATAACTGTTCAGGACATAAAAACGAAACTTCTCGCTGAGCATGCCGCCATATTCGAACGAGGGGCTGGCCGTCTGATTTGACCCGCCGAACATTTGCGCCGACCCGAATCCCGGCTTGGTGCCGCTCTTCGTCGTAATGTCCAGCACGGCGGCCGTCCTGTTTCCATACTGCGCTTCCATGCCGCCCAAAATAATATCCGCCCGTTCCCAGGCGCGCGGCGATATCACATCGGAGAAGGTGGACGACACCGTATCGGGAATCGGCACCCCGTCGATCCGCAGCTGAAGGTTGGCATGCTCCTGCCGGATATGCACTTGCTTGAGCGAGCCATAGGCGGCGCTCGGAATCGTGAGGAGCACGTCATGCAGCTCGACATTGTTGCCGCGCGGCAACTCTTCGATCTCCTTTCGGCTCACCGAATAAGTCTCGCTCGACGCCTTATATTGAATCGGTGCAAGAGGCGACCGCACTTCAAGCGCAATCTCTCTGGTCTTAGAGAGGGTCAAAGCGATGGGGGTAGGCGACTCGATCCCGATCTTGAGTACGACATATTCGCTTCGATAGGTGTCCTGAACCGCGCTGATAGAATAGGTTCCACCGGCAGGAACGAGAACGCTGAACTCGCCGACAGTGCTCGAGACCCCGGTCGTCACCAAGGCCCCTTCTTGATTCTTCACCTCAACGACCACCTGCCCCACCCGACGAAGATCCTGATTCTGGACCGACCCGGTGATCAGCGTCGTCTCAGCCGCTACGGCACGACTCTGGCTAAAAACACCCAGGCAGGCACAAATACATACCAAGCGCACAATAAAATGGTATCCGATAGGTCGCATGAAATCTGCCAATTAATCACGTATAGAAAATGCCACGGAAGTCCCGTAGGGAGTCCTAGGACACCCGCGCGAGAATGGCGTAAATCGAAATGACGTGACTAGCTGAGGGGAGGCGCGCGCGAAGGACCAGGCGTGGAGAATTCGAACGAGAGCAGGACCGAACCAGCCGGAAGTTCTACTAGATTGACGAGTTCGCAGGCGGCCAGGAGAGGCGCGCCGAGATCGAGGGAGCCACCCGTATGGTGCTGCACCCACTGGCAGAGGTCGGTGTCGGAATGTTCGTGCCCATCATGGTCCGCTGCGGCTAATTCATGATGCACATCCTGCGCGACCGCAAAGGGAGCGATCGTCAGCAGCAAGAGAATCAGGCCCAGGGAGGCCATAGCTCGGAGATTGACCGCGTGAGGACACCAAGGCTTCATGCGAGTTGGATTACTACACTATCGGAAAGCCTGTCAAGCGGATAGGCCATTCGCTCCAACGCTCTCAGGCACAAAAATCCGAAAACGTCAGATAACGAGCGCGCCTCATTCCGCACGTTACTGAGACCTTGCAGCCGTCACTCCCCGCTCTCAGAATCACTCAAATTCCCTGGCTATTGAAGACCTTATGGGCTTCATCCTAGATTTCACGTGGGGCCTCTGGTATACTTTCCACTCATTAGTCCTTTCCAAAAAGGCTGCGCGATGAATCAACCGCTCGACAACCAACATATCCTTGAAATCAAACCGCTGCCCTCGCCGCGGACGATCAAATCAAAACTGCCGATTACGGACCAGGCCGCCGCACTGGTCATCGAAACCCGAGAAGCCATTCGCCGCATCCTGCATGGCCAAGACCGCGAGCGCCTGCTCGTCATCGTCGGTCCATGTTCGATCCACGATCCCGAGGCAGCCTATGAGTATGCAGACCGATTGAAACCGGTGACCGAGGCGTTGCGCGACCGGTTACTGATCGTCATGCGGGCCTACTTTGAAAAGCCCCGCACCACGGTCGGATGGAAGGGCCTCATCAACGATCCGCATCTGGACGGCACCTGCGATATTGGAACAGGCCTGGGACTGGCCAGGACGATCCTACTCAACATCAATAAACGCGGGATCCCCTGTGCCGCAGAAGCCCTGGACCCGGTGTCGCCGCAATATATCGCCGATCTCTGGAGCTGGGTCGCCATCGGCGCCCGCACCACCGAGAGCCAGCCACACCGGGAAATGGCCAGCGGTCTCTCGATGCCGGTTGGGTTCAAGAACGGCACAGGCGGCGATCTGCAAGTCGCCTGGAACGCCATGGTCGCCGCAAAACAGCCGCACCATTTTCTCGGCATCAATGCCGACGGACTCACCTCGATCATCAAGACCACGGGCAACCCGGACCGCCATATCGTGCTGCGAGGCGGCGGCGGCAAAACCAATTACGAAGCCGAACATGTGGCCCGTGCCGAAGCGGTCGTGGCAGGCGACGG
>Ga0208942_1000895_pt1 | contig 11311 bp, 9 predicted proteins | sample GreLakmeSU08MSRF_FD_187704 | JGI IMG/M metagenome (GOLD analysis project Ga0208942, IMG submission 187704) | Freshwater lentic microbial communities from great Laurentian Lakes, MI, USA - Great Lakes metaG SU08MSRF (SPAdes) | ecosystem: Environmental > Aquatic > Freshwater > Lake | place: Great...
CAGGTTTTGGCGAGGCAAGTCGTATGACACAGTTCAAAGATAAGTCTGCAAAAGGCGGAGCAGACACTGCTCGCGTTGGGTTATTTACCTATCCAATGTTGCAAGCAGCAGACATTCTTTTGTATCAAGCACATTATGTTCCAGTCGGTGAAGATCAACGCCAGCACATTGAATTAACCCGTGATTTAGCTACTCGCTTCAACTCACGATTTGGTGAAACCTTTAGAGTCCCAGAGGGCCACATTTTAAAGGCCGGTGCCAAGATTTATGATCTGCAAGAGCCAACAGCAAAGATGAGCAAATCATCTGGTTCTGCCGCAGGTGTTCTAGAACTGATGGACACACCAGAGGCCAACACAAAAAAGATTAAGAGTGCAGCAACTGATGTTGGCCGCGAAGTGAAATTTGATGAGAAAGAAAAGCCTGGCATTAGTAATTTGATGACAATTCACTCATCACTTTCAGGAACTTCAATTGCCGATCTTGAAAAAGAGTTTGAGGGCAATGGGTATGGCGACTTTAAGGCCGCTGTTGCTGAGGTAGTAGTTGAGTACTTCCGCCCTATCCGAGCAAAGGCTTTGGAGCTGTTAGAGGATGAAAAGCACCTCATTGACCTTCTGCACGAAGGTGCAGACAAAGCACGCGTAGTGGCCTCAGCAACCCTTCAGGACACCTATAAAAACCTGGGTTTAGTGAAGTAATCAAGCCAGTATCTCAACCCCTAGTTGAGAGTTTTCCAAAACGTTACATCGCTGGCATCAAAATAACGGCTGGCTTGTTGAGTTTAATCAGGCGTGAGTAATAGGCTCCCAAGTACACAAAGCTTCAGTATGTGCCCTTAAAAGCAGGTGTTGAAGATCCCCTTGAATCCTTGGAGGAAAATTGAAGAAAGTATTTCGTCTTGTAGCAGTTCTTGCTGCAGCAATTATGGCAGCGACAGCATTTGTTGCTCCTGCAGCAACAGCAGCATCAAAGGTAAAAGTTGGCCTTGCTTATGACATCGGTGGACGTGGCGATAAGTCATTCAACGATTCAGCAGCAGCTGGTCTAGATGCAGCAAAGAAGAAGTTTAAAGTTGCAGCTAAGGAAGTAACAGTTACAACTGGTTCAGACTCAGAGCGCGAAGACAAGCTTCGTTTGCTAGCTAAGGCTGGATACAACCCAATCATCGCTGTTGGTTTCCTATACGCGGGACCAATCAAGAAGGTTGCAGCAGATTACCCAGATGTTTCATTTGGAATCATTGATGATTCATCAGTAGATCTTCTTAACGTTGCAGGTCTTGTATTCGCCGAAGAGCAGGGTTCATACCTTGCAGGCGTTGCAGCAGCACTTGCAACAAAGTCAGGCAAGGTCGGTTACATCGGTGGAGTTCGTATTCCACTACTACAGAAGTTTGAAGCAGGATTCGTTGCTGGTGTTAAGGCAACAAAGAAGTCAGTAACTGTTGACGTCAAGTACGTCACAGAGCCACCTGATTTCGGTGGTTTCAATGACCCCGCTAAGGCAAAGGTTATTGCTAAGGGAATGATCGATAAGGGTATCGATGTTATCTACTCAGCAGCAGGTGGATCAGGTGCGGGTAACTTCGCAGCTGCAACAGAGGCTGCAAATGCTGGCAAGAAGGTTTGGACTATCGGAGTTGACTCTGATCAGTACCTAACTGCTTCAGCTGCAGAGAAGAAGAACATGCTCACATCAATGATCAAGCGCGTTGACCGTGCTGTTTACGATGTTATTGCAACAGCTGTTGCAGGTTCATCTGTAAACGATGTTCTAGATGAGTCCGGTATCTACGGTCGTGTTTACAACCTCTCACTTGATGGTGTTGGCGTTTCTTACTCAGGTGGATACATCAACAAGTACAAGGCACAGATCGATAAGGCTGCTGCTGCAATCAAGTCAGGCAAGATCAAGGTTCCAACAAAGCCATAATCGCTTTGCAGAACTAAATATGTAGTGGCGTTTGGCCCAGCAATGGAGTTAAATCTCCTTGTTGGGCCAAATGTTTTTCCCAGAATAAATTGAATCAAAGGAGAGTTTAAGTGTCAGTAGCAGTAGAACTGCGACACATTAGTAAGCGCTTTCCTGGCGTTATTGCCAACAAGGATGTCTCACTGAAGGTTGAAACAGGCACTGTCCATGCTCTCGTTGGCGAAAATGGTGCTGGCAAGTCAACTGTTATGAAGATCCTTTATGGAATGCAACGCCCTGACTCAGGTGAAATTCTGGTCAATGGCCAAGTTGTTAACTTTAAAACTCCCAACGACGCAATCGATGCGGGCATCGGTATGGTTCATCAGCACTTTATGTTGGCTGATAACTTCACAGTGCTAGAAAACATTATTTTAGGTTCTGAGCCACAACACGGCGGCACTATAGATTTTGCAAGCGCCCGGAAAAAAGTTGTTGAAATGGCCGAGCAGTATGGTCTTGATATTGATCCAGATGTTCTTGTGGAAGAGTTAGGTGTTGGACAACGCCAAAGAGTTGAAATTCTTAAGGTTTTATTCCGCGGTGCTCGAATTTTGATTTTTGATGAACCAACGGCTGTTCTAGTTCCTCAAGAGGTAGATGATCTCTTCCAGGCACTTGAAGGATTGCGCGCTCAAGGAATGGCGCTAATTTTTATCTCACACAAACTTGATGAAGTATTGCGCGTGGCAGATCAAGTAACTGTTGTGCGCCAAGGCTCTACTGTGGCTGAAGTTAAATCAAAAGATGTCACAGCGCGTCAATTAGCTGAATTAATGGTTGGAAGTGAACTTCCAAAGCCATCAACATTAGGTCACACACGCCGAGAAGAAATTACCTTGTCGCTCAAGGGTGTTTCAGTCCCAACAACGACCGGTAGCCGTGATTTGTTAGCAAATATTTCTTTTGATCTACATGCCGGCGAAGTAATTGGAATTGCAGGTGTTGAAGGAAATGGTCAGGCTGAACTTGTTGAAGCAATTATGGGTCTGCGTGATTACACCGGTTCAATTCAATTTAGTGGCTCATCAATTGATGAGTTGAGCGTTGCAGATAGACATGATCTGGGTATCGGATTAATCCCTGAAGATCGTCAGCGTCAGTCGTTAATGATGAACTCACCATTGTGGGAGAACAGAATTCTTGGCCATCAGCGCAGTAAGCCTGTTATGCGTGGCTTCGTGATTGATAAAAAAGCAACAATTGAAAGCACTCGTACGATCATGGATGAGTTTGATGTTCGCGCACCTGGCCCAGATACCTTGGCAGCTGCGCTATCTGGAGGAAACCAGCAGAAGTTTATTGTTGGTCGCGAGATGAGTAAGGCCCCTGCACTATTGGTTGCATCTCATCCAACGCGTGGTGTTGATGTTGGAGCACAAGGTGCTATTTGGGATGTTCTTCGCAAGGCCCGTGAAAAAGGAATGGCAATTGTTTTGATTTCAGCTGACCTTGAAGAGTTAATCGGAATGTCTGATCGCCTACTTGTCATGTTGCGTGGTGCAATTACTGCAGAACTTGATCCAGCAAAGACGACTCCAGAGCAGCTAGGTTCTGCGATGACAGGTGCGGCATGAGTAACCTGTTATCTAGAAAGCTATCTCCCAGCAAGGTCGGCTTAGCAATTGCCGCGCCATTAGCTGCAGCAGTTTTCTCTCTTGTAGTTTCAAGTATTGCAGTCATTGTTAGCAAGAAATCTCCAGTTGAAGCCTTTAAAACTATGTGGGAGTACGGCACTGAAGCAGGATCCTTGATGGAGATTGTTAATACTGCGACCCCGTACTACATCGCGGCAATTGCTATTGCAGTAACTTTTAGAGCAGGTCTTTTTAATATCGGTGTTGAAGGTCAATTGCGCTTAGGTGCACTATTTAGCTGCTACATCGGAGCAATGTTTGTACTTCCGCCTGTCCTACATGTTGCAGCGGTCTTTATTGTTGCGATGACTTTCGGTGGATTGTGGGCCGCGATAGCTGCCTACTTAAAGGTCAAGCGTGGTGTTAACGAAGTTATCTCCACCATCATGCTCAATAGTCTTGCTGGTGGTTTGTCTGCATACTTACTATCCAAGCACTTTGCATTAATAGAAGAAGGTTCGAATAATCTTCAGACCAAGCAGCTTCCAGCATCGGCTCAAGTACCTGATCTGATGCCACTTTTACGCAAAATAGGTGTTGAAGATCAGCCAGGTGGCGGGGTCTACGGAATGTTCTTCGTGGCAGTTGCTCTCGGATTTATTTTCTGGTTTGTTGTTAATCGCACACGTTTTGGTTTCGAATTACGTGCTTCTGGATTAAATCCAATTGCAGCACGAGTAAGCGGCGTGAATTCAAAGAAAATGACATTTATTGCACTTGTTATCTCAGGTGCCATTGCAGGACTTTCAGGTTTACCTGAAGTTCTAGGCCAAACACACTCTTACAACCTTGGCTTCCGCGCAGGAATTGGATTCTCGGCAATCGCAGTTGCACTCCTTGGCCGCAACTCTGCGGGCGGAATGGCCGTTAGTGCACTTCTCTTTGGATTCTTAGAAGTGAGTTCTCGTTCATTGGAACTTATTGATATTGCCCCAGAGACTTATGTGATTATGCAGGGATCTATTCTGTTGAGTTCTGTTGTTGCATATGAAGTTGTGAGACGCTTTAAATTAACTTTGCAAAGCAATGAATTAGCAAAGGTGGTGCAGGCATGAAAGCCATGAAGATCCTGCGTTATGCAACCATGCTTGTCTTTATTTTGGCATCTATTCGCATCATTACAGGTGCATCTGATCTAACTAGTACCGGAACCGCATCTGCTGCTCTGCTCTTGTCAGTACCAATTGTGTTAGCAGCGTTAGGTGGTTTGTTCTCAGAACGTGCTGGTGTTGTAAACATTGGTCTTGAAGGCATGATGATCATGGGTGCGTGGGCTGGTGGCTACATTGGTTCACAGCATGGACCTTGGGCAGGACTATTTGGCGCGGTAGTTTTTGGTTCCTTAGGTGCCTTGGTACATGCAATTGCTACTGTGACATTTGGTGTTGACCATGTTGTCTCCGGTGTTGCTATCAATATTATTGCTGCAGGATTAGTTCGATATCTATCTACGCTTTTGTATCAAGGTGGATCATGGCCTGGTCCATCACAATCTCCAGGAATCGAGACTATTTCCCTTAATGGTTTGCCTATCTTGTCCGGTGGTCAGTACTTTGGATGGAAGAGCCCGGATCTATTGGGCTTTATCGCTAACCTCAACTGGTTCTTCATCTCTGACTTTGCTGCAATTCTTCGTGGTTTAACAGGAGATGTTTCCTATGTAACTATTGTGGCAATCTCATTTGTGCCGCTGGCTTACTTCATCTTGTGGCGCACAGCTTTTGGTTTGCGTCTGCGCAGTGCGGGAGAAGCTCCAACAGCTGCTGAATCACTGGGTGTTAACGTCTATGCGATGAAGTATGCAGGTGTACTTATTTCAGGTGGTTTAGCTGGATTAGGTGGTGGCTTCTTGGCTATCGTTGCAGCAAGTAATTACCAAGAAAATCAGGTTGCCGGCCGTGGATACATTGGCCTTGCAGCTCTTCTCTTTGGTAATTACCGCCCAGGTGGATTGTTAGCAGGTGCGGGTCTATTTGGATTTGCCGATGCACTGCAACTTCGTGATTCAGCTGCGATCCATGCATTACTTCTCTTTATTGTTGTGATCTTGCTATTTGTTGCATTCAGAAAGTTCAAGAGTGGCAAGCAACTTAGTGCCGTACTAAGCCTTGGCTCAGCCGCCTTTACCTTGTGGTTCTTTTTTGCAGTTGATGAACTTCCAGGTCAGCTCGTAACAATGACACCTTACATTGCAACAATTTTAGTAATGGCACTAGCATCGCAGCGATTGCGAATGCCGGCGGCAGATGGAATGCCATATCGTCGTGGTGGTTTGCGATGACCCAGATCAATTGGGAACTAATCCACAAGGAAGCTATTGGGGCAATGAAGAATGCATATGCTCCATATTCAAAGTTTCCAGTTGGTGTTGCCGCATTGGTAAGTGATGGTCGTATTGCAACGGGTTGTAATGTTGAGAATGCAAGTTATGGCGTGGGGTTGTGTGCTGAGTGCGGATTAGTTTCTAATCTGATTTCGACTGGTGGTGGGCGATTAATCGCAGTTGTATGCGTTGACGGACAAGGAAATTACTTGGCACCATGTGGACGTTGTCGCCAATTACTATTTGAACATGGTGGCCCGGAAGCGTTACTCATGACAGATGATGGACCACAGAAAATGTCTGCAATGTTGCCGTGGGCTTTTGGCCCAGATGATCTAGACCGCAACGAGCGCTAAGTGTTAGAAGCCTTTTCCGCCGCTGAAATCATTGCGGCAAAGCGTGATCACCATTCATTAACTGATCCTCAGATCGACTGGGTTATCGACGCCTACACACGGGGTGCTGTAGCTGATGAACAAATGTCCGCACTGCTTATGGCAATCCTGCTCAACGGAATGGAAAATCGTGAGATATCACGATGGACCGACGCAATGATCAACAGTGGTGAACGAATGGAGTGGTCTGCGCTCTCTCGTCCAACAGTTGATAAGCATTCAACAGGTGGTGTTGGTGACAAAATTACATTGCCACTTGCTCCTTTAGTTGCTGCATGTGGCGCAGCAGTTCCACAATTATCTGGTCGAGGACTTGGGCACACAGGTGGAACGTTAGATAAGCTGGAATCTATTCCAGGATGGCGTGCTTCCCTGTCCAATGAAGAAATGCTTAAGGTATTGCAAGATTGCGGAGCGGTAATTTGCGCAGCTGGTGCTGGATTGGCACCTGCAGATAAGAAGCTATATGCGTTGCGCGATGTGACAGCAACCGTGGAAGCGATTCCGCTGATTGCATCCTCCATTATGAGTAAGAAAATTGCTGAAGGAACGAGCGCTCTGGTGTTAGATGTTAAAACTGGTGCTGGTGCGTTTATGAGTGATCCAGAAAAAGCAAAAGAGTTGGCTCACGTAATGGTTGGACTCGGAAAGCGTGCTGGTGTTAAGACCTTAGCTTTGGTAACTGCGATGGATATCCCGCTGGGATTAACAGCCGGTAATGCGTTAGAGGTTCGTGAATCTGTAGAAGTTTTGGCCGGTGGTGGACCATCTGACATTGTCGAACTAACTGTTTTATTGGCTCAAGAAATGTTAGAGATTGCTGGCATTAAGGGAGCAGATCCAGCTGCTGCTTTGAAAAATGGAAAAGCAATGGATGTATGGCGTCACATGATTTCAGCACAAGGTGGAGATCCAGATGCAAAGCTTCCGGTTGCAAAGGAAAATACAGTTGTCACTGCACAAAGCAGCGGAACAATTTTGTCTATGGATGCAATGAAGGTCGGAATGGCTGCCTGGCGCTTAGGTGCTGGGCGTTCTCGCCAGGGCGAAGCGGTCCAAGCAGGTGCTGGAATTGAGATCCACGCTAAGCCAGGAGATGTTGTGAGCGCTGGATCGCCCCTATATACGCTCCACACAGACACTCCAGCCGCCTTTGTTAGGGCTTTGGAGTCGCTGGAGAACTCTGTGAGTATTGGAGCAGTACCTGCCGGCGGGATTGATCGCTTGCCGTTAGTTATTGAACGTATTGTTGATTAAGGGGCTAAGAAAATGTCAATGAACAGTATTCCTACCAAGGATCAGATCAAGTTAGTTCCAAAGGTGTTATTACATGATCACCTTGATGGTGGATTACGACCACAAACAATCATTGATATTGCCCGAGAGATCGGATACACCGCTCTTCCTACCCAGGATGCAGCAGAGCTAGCGACTTGGTTTCGCGAAAGCTGTGATTCAGGATCATTAGTTCGCTACCTTGAAACCTTTGATCACACGATTGCAGTGATGCAACGTCGCGGGGACATAATCAGAGTTGCTCGGGAGTGCGCCCTAGATCTTGCTCGTGATGGTGTTGTCTATGCTGAAGTTCGCGGCGCACCAGAATTGTTTACTGGACAAGGCCTTTCTATGTCAGATGTTGTGGAAGCAACAATAGAAGGATATGAAATTGGTATGAAAGAGGCAGCAGCCGAAGGTCATTCCATAGTTGTGCGTTCACTGTTATGTGGAATGCGTCAGAACAAAAACTCGCAAGAAGTTGCCGAACTAGTTGTTAAATACCGAGACAAAGGAGTTGTTGGATTTGATATCGCTGGCCCTGAAGATGGTTTTCCGCCATCTGATCAAAAAGATACTTTTGATTATCTTCGTAAAGAAGATGCCCATTTTACTATCCATGCTGGTGAAGCGTATGGAATCCCCTCCATCTGGGAAGCCATCCAACTCTGCGGAGCCGAAAGGTTAGGTCACGGTGTTCGAATCATCGATGACATCGATTTTTCAGGTGCTGAACCAAAACTAGGTCGACTCGCATCATATGTTCGCGATCGACGCATTCCATTGGAATTATGCCCCACTTCAAATCTACAAACAGGGGCAGCAGCAAGTTATGCCGAACATCCTATTGGTGTCTTGGCAAAGCTTCGTTTTCGCGTGACGCTCAATACTGATAACCGTTTGATGAGCCAAACCTCTATGTCCTTTGAGATGGAAGAGGCGGTTAAGGCTTATAAATGGGATTTTGCAGAGCTGCAAAGGGTCACTATTAACGCTATGAAAAGTGCGTTTATCCCTTATCCAGAGCGTTTAAAAATCATCGAAGGAATCATCAAGCCTGGGTATGCAAAGGTTTCATCTGCTTCATGATTGATTTCAACGATCCAGCCTTTGTATCTAATCCATACCCAGCGCTGAAAGAACTTCGTGCTGCAGGCCAACCTGTGTGGCACGAGGGAATGCAGATGTTTCTTGCTGCTCGCCATAGTGATGCTAACGATGTTTTTCGCAATAAGTCACTTGGCAGAATATTTACCGAAAAGAGTCCAGAGTTTGAATGGGAAATCTTTAACTGGCTCCATGCCGACTCAATTTTAGATAGCGAACCACCTAAACACACTCGCCTACGCTCTCTTGTTGCAAAGGCCTTTAACCGTCAAAAGATTGAAGGCATGCGCCCAGCTGTTGAGCGCATCACCGAGCAGCTACTTGATGTTATCGATGAGAAGATTAAGTCAGGTCAAACATTTGATTTAATTGCAGATTACGCCGAACCATTGCCGGTAAAGATCATCGCAGATCTTTTAGGATTTCCAGAATCTGAAGAGCACTTACTTCGACCATGGTCTCAGGCAATCGTAAAGATGTATGAAGTAAATCCAACTGCGCAATACCAAAATGAAGCAAAAGTAGCTGCGCAAGAGTTTGCAGATTATGTTCGTGATTTAGCGGAAAGTCGCAAAAAGACACCAGGTGCTGATTTGATTTCAGATCTTGCAATCGTTGAAGAAAATGGCGAGAAGCTGAATATGCATGAACTAGTTGCCACCTGTGTGTTGCTACTTAACGCCGGACATGAGGCAAGTGTGAACGCGTTTGGCAATGGAATGGTCGCTGCCCTTCAGCGTCCAGATCAAGCTACTTTGCTCCGCGAAAACCCTCGTGGCATTACCGATACCGCCCTTGAAGAGTTCATGCGTTTTGATGCGCCACTGCATATGTTTGAACGCACAGCAACAGCAGATACTGAACTTGGGGGAGTATCGATCAAAGAGGGGCAAAAGATTGCCGCCCTTATTGGCTCTGCAAACCGTGATGAAACAGTGTTTTCAAGCCCAGAATCGATGGATTTAACCCGTGATCCAAATCCTCACATTGGTTTTGGTGCAGGTATTCACTTTTGCATCGGTGCACCATTGGCTCGACTTGAAATGAGTGTTTCCTTGCCAGCGTTGTGGGAGAAATATCCACATATGCAATTAGCAGGAGATGCGATTCGTCGCCCAACCTTTGTTTTGCGTGGTTATGAAAGCGTAGCTATCTCTGCTTGACGTGGGTAGGAAGATTGTGCACCTTTTTTAGTAACGCTTAGAGATGCAACTTTGATCCCCAGAGTCATCGCTGTCACAGGATCTTTTCCACTAGCAAGTGAGTATGCAAATGTCCCAACAAAAGCATCACCGGCACCTGTTGTATCTACCGCTGTAACTTTTGGTGCATCTACTTTAATTAATTGACTATCGGCTGCAATATAGACAGCACCTTGGCTACCAAGAGTCACAATAGAATTTTTACCAGACCTAAAGCTTTGCAGAACCGCATCACTAGTTGGTAATGCTCCATGTAATTCTCTAAATTCTGTCTCGTTTGGGATGATCCAATCACACAGTGCGAGTAACTCGGCAGAAATCTCTTGATATGGAGCGGGATTCAAAATAGTCGTGCAACCTCGAGCTTTGGCAGCTTTGAAAGCTGCAAGAGTAACTTCTTGCTTGATTTCACATTGGGCAACCACAACAGATAGGTTCTGAATCGAATCTATGGCCACAACCGCTTTGGCACTTTCAATCTCATGATTAGCACCAGGGATGATAATGATTCGGTTTTCGCCATTGCCATCAACCCAGATGTGAGCAACTCCAGTAGGTGTTTCACTTCGATCCACGTACTCTGAATGGATTCCTACTTTTACAAAGTTATCTGCAATTGCCGTTCCGAAAACATCCTTACCCAACTTGCCAATGAAGTGAACCTCAGCGCCGCAGTGCGCAGCCATAACCGCTTGGTTAGCGCCCTTGCCGCCAAAACCTGTTGTGAAGAGTTGGCCGGCTAAGGTTTGGCCAGGTTCAGGTAGCACATCGGCATAGGCAGTTAAATCCATCATGGCACTTCCCACGACTGCGATAACCGTTGCCTGTTTTCCAATAGATTGCATACCGCTAGGCTAACCGTTATGACCAAAACTTCAATCATTATGGATGTAGATACCGGCGTAGATGATGCCTTTGCTGTTCTATTTGCCGCGATGCATCCAGATATCAACTTACTTGGTATCACCTGCGTTGATGGCAACACCAATGTTGATCAAGTTGTGGCCAATACATTTAAGGTTTTGGATGCAGCAGGTGCTGGCGATATTCCTGTGGCACGAGGTGCAGTCCGCCCGCTGTTAGGCAAGAGTCAGTACGCAGAGTATGTACACGGCAAAGATGGAATGTGTGATCTCGGGATTGCTCCATCACATCGCACAGTAGACCCACGCTCTGCCGTTGAACTACTTCGGGATCTTATTGAGTCATCTGCAGATCCTGTAACAATCGTTCCGATCGCACCATTAACAAATATTGCATTGTTTTTGCGAGCCTTTCCAGAAACTGCCAAGAAGATCTATCGCATTGTCTTAATGGGTGGCTCAGCATCAGCTGGAAATGCAACTGCTGCAGCCGAGTTTAATGTGTGGCACGATCCAGAAGCGGCTGCAATAG
>Ga0208942_1000898_pt1 | contig 11298 bp, 8 predicted proteins | sample GreLakmeSU08MSRF_FD_187704 | JGI IMG/M metagenome (GOLD analysis project Ga0208942, IMG submission 187704) | Freshwater lentic microbial communities from great Laurentian Lakes, MI, USA - Great Lakes metaG SU08MSRF (SPAdes) | ecosystem: Environmental > Aquatic > Freshwater > Lake | place: Great...
GATATTTTTGAATTACAAGACTTACAAGACGCTGATGTAACTTGCATGCAACCCGGGCACGGTGTGCCGAAAATTGCGCTGACTATTTTTGTGAAACTGAAATTTGTGAAAGTCAGATTTGCAAGAGCTGGTTTTGTCATAAGTTTGAATTGTGAATAATCGTGACTAATCGTGACTAATTATGTCTGCGGGGTGTCATGCGATAAGTAACGAGTAGTATCGCAGGATGCACGGTTTAGAAGATCTCGATTTTCGGGATCGCCTTGGTAGTCGCCTAGTCCGATGTGTATTCGGTCTGTGTCTGTTTGGCATTTTCGGGATCGCCTTGGTAGTCGCCTAGTCCGATGTGTATTCGGTCTGTGTCTGTTTGGCATTGGCATATCACTGCAGATGAACGCCAACATCGGTGCTCCACCTTGGGATGTATTTCACCAAGGAGTCGCCAAGCAAACCGACATCTCAATCGGAAAAATCATCGTGATCACCGGTTTTGCGCTACTTCTGCTTTGGATTCCACTTAAACAGAAGCCCGGTCTTGGCACGATTCTTAATGCGCTCGAGATCGGCACAGTTGCAGATATCGCATTAGCAATAATTCCTGAACCATCAAACATGTTTATTCGCGTCGCAATGGTTGCTGTCGGAATCACCACCGTGGCAATCGGCACCGGTTTCTATCTCGGAAGTGCACTTGGGCCCGGCCCGCGCGATGGTTTAATGACCGGTCTTGCCAGACTTGGGATTCCGATTCGCGTCGGGCGCACGTCTCTCGAAGTCGTCGTGCTCGTAACGGGTTGGTTACTTGGCGGTCAAGTTGGATTTGCTACTTTTGCATTCGCTTTTGGCGTTGGACCACTTGTGCAATTTTTCTTACCACGATTAGCGGTAAAAAAACTAGAAAACTAGTAGCGGTATCGCTCTGCTTTGAACGGTCCACTTGGTTCGATGCCCAAGTATTCGGATTGCTCATCAGACAGTTTTGTAATAATCGCACCGAGTGCGTCTAAATGCAATGATGCGACTTTTTCGTCTAAATGTTTTGGTAACACATAAACGCCGAGCGGGTAATTCTTTGTGTTATTAAACAACTCAATTTGCGCAATAACTTGATTCGTAAATGAACAACTCATCACGAAGCTTGGGTGTCCAGTTGCACAACCAAGGTTCACAAGACGTCCTTCTGCAAGCACAATAACTGCATGACCATCAGCAAATGTCCAGAGATCAGTGCCGGCCTTAAGTTCGTCACGAGTTGCACCACTTCGGGCTAAGCCCGCCATATCAATTTCGTTGTCAAAGTGGCCGATGTTGCACACGATCGCATTGTGTTTCATTTTTGCCATGTGCTCAGCAGTAATAATTGCTTCGTTGCCAGTAGCAGTCACAAAAATATCAGCGACATTGACAACGTTGTCTAGCGTGTTAACGATGTAGCCCTCCATCGCTGCTTGCAATGCGTTAATCGGATCAATTTCAGTGACGACAACTCGTGCACCTTGACCACGAAGACTTTGTGCACAACCTTTGCCAACATCTCCGTATCCGCAGACAACTGCCATCTTGCCAGCGATCATTACGTCGGTCGCGCGATTCAACGCATCAATCAATGAGTGACGACATCCGTAAAGATTGTCGAACTTACTTTTTGTGACGCTGTCATTGACGTTGATCGCAGGAAACAAAAGTTCTTTGTCTTGCGCCATTTTGTAAAGACGTTTAACGCCAGTGGTCGTTTCTTCGGTGACACCTTTGACGCCTTTCGACATTTTTGTCCATCGTGATGGATTAGTTTTCAAACCGCGTTGCAACAACCCAAGCACAATTGCTAATTCTGGATTCGACGCCGTTGTTGGATCAGGAACCGCTCCTGCTTTTTCGAACTCAACACCTTTATGTAACAACATCGTCGCATCGCCACCGTCGTCGAGAATCATGTTTGGGCCATCACCATCTGGCCAAGTCATCATCTGATCTGTAGCCCACCAATATTCTTCAAGCGTCTCGCCCTTCCACGCATAAACAGGCACGCCTTGAGGATTTTCTGCCGTTCCATTCGGACCAATGACAACGGCTGCGGCTGCGTGATCTTGTGTCGAGAAAATATTACAACTAGCCCAACGAACCTCGGCACCAAGATGCACAAGAGTTTCGATAAGTACCGCAGTTTGAATCGTCATGTGAAGAGAACCAGAAATGCGCGCACCCTTGAGTGGTTGCGATGCACCAAACTCTTTGCGCAGCGCGCGCAAGCCTGGCATTTCGTGCTCAGCGAGATGAATTTCTTTGCGGCCGAACGGTGCCATTGAAAGGTCGGCAACTCGGTAATCCTTGCGTGCGGCAAAACTTGACGATGACATTTTTTCTCCTGATTGTTTATTTTTAATAACTGGCTTTAATTAAAAAGTTGGTTTGAGACCAAGTTGTGACGCCTTGCCTATAAGTCGCTCATGCTCGATTTGGTTAAGGTTTTTGGCTTCGGCGATGAGCATCACAGGGATGCCTTGACGAATTTCGTAACACATCTGCAAACGTGGGTTGTAGAGAATTTGTTCATCTTCGAAGTAGATCAAACTGCCTTTATCTTTTGGGCAAGCCAAGATCTCAAGCAACAACGGATTCAAAGACGAATGTTCAACAACCATGGCTTCAACGATAACACTTGCACAGAATAGTCGCAGAATAGTCGCGGAATAATCACGGTTGAAGCACTGCTTAGGCAGTGATCAGCATCAATAACTCTGCAACATGTTCGTCACACTCTTCGCGAGTTGCTGCCTCAAGATTGAGTCGCAAAAGTGGTTCAGTATTCGATGCTCGAACATTAAACCACCAAGAACCACAATCAACTGTCAGTCCGTCTAAGTGATCTTGTGGGTAAGCCGAAAATTTCTTGGCGACACGATCAATCACAACCGAGATATCTTCAACCTGCGTATTGATCTCTCCGCTACTGGAGTATTTTTCGAACGGTGCTCGTAATTCAGACAATGTCTTGCCGGTTCGGCACATCTCTCCAAGCACAACCATCGTCGCAATTAGCCCGCTATCGGCACGATAGTTATCGGCAAAGTAATAATGACCAGAATGCTCGCCAGCAAACACGGCGCCAGTCTGTGCCATTACTTGCTTCATATAACTATGACCATTTTTGGTGCGAATTGGCGTGCCACCGAGGCTGGTAATTGTTTCGGGCACGACTCGCGAACAAATCAAGTTGTAAAGAATTGTTGATTTCGGATTCGTACGCAAAAATACCGAAGCCAGCAATGCGGTTGTTGTGCTGCCAGAGACGCTCTTTCCGTTTTCGTCAACCAAAAAAACGCGGTCGGCATCACCGTCAAAAGCCAAACCAACATCAAACTTGCCCGAGATCACACGCGCTTGAAGATCGCGCTGATTTGCCGGCTGAATTGGATCAGCAGGATGATTAGGAAAAGTGCCGTCAAGTTCGCCGTACATAACTTCAAGGTCAAATTCTCCTAGACGATCAAAAACTGCTGGAGCAACCAGCCCGCCCATACCGTTTGCCGTGTCAGCCACAATGCGCAACTTTCGCAATGACTTCGTGTCAATGAATCCAACGACATGATCAACAAACTCTGCAAGCATATTTTTGCGTGTTACCTCGCCGGTTGACGCGGCGACAGCAAGACCTTTGCCATCTAATACATCTTGAGCAATCGCCTTCATTTCACGCAGACCATTATCGATGCCAATTGAACGCGCACCAGATAAACAACATTTGATGCCGTTGTACTGAGCAGGATTATGCGATGCCGTAAACATTGCCCCTGGTGCATCGAGTTTTCCTGATGCAAAATAAAGCATGTCGGTGCTTGCTAGACCCAAATTAATTACATTGACACCTTGCTCGGTTAATCCTCGCTGAAACGCGTCGGCTAAATCTGGTCCACTTGGACGCATGTCATGTGCGACAACAATTAGTTTTGCATTTGAAAACTTTGCAAAGGCCACACCTAGTGCATGCGCCGCAATTTCGTCTAACTGATCTGGGACTGTTCCCCGAATGTCGTAAGCCTTGACAATTGCTTCTAAGTTTGGCACGACTGGAAATACTAGTTGATTAAGGCTTCACTCATTCGCAAATCACTGCGGCGACGCCAACGCAAAATCGCTATTGCGATCCCAAGTGCAGTCAGTAGATATGCGAAAGAATCTATTTTTGTAAAGCCGTAATGCAAACGAATATCTTTCTGTGTTGGCACAACGACCATCATGTTCGGCGCAACACGATATGGACCTTCCGCACCAGAGACCTTCCAATTCGGAAAATAACTCATGCGAACTAAAATCGGTTGACCAATTTTGTCGACACTAAATGAAATTGCAGAATCTTCGAGCACGATATTTGTCACCTGTACTGGCTCTGAAACAACAACAGTTATATCTTGCGTCGGTAAAACAATGTCGACACGACGACTTGACGCACCTGGTTCGCCCTCGCGGCGAGTTAAGTCAACTTCTACATCGACGTGTTGCCACGAATCTGGGCCATCAGCAGCAGGCACAGCAGCCCAGTCTTCTGGATGCTGAAACCAACTCGTGCCAATTTCAAGCCAGCGCTCTTTTGCGTCGCCGACATTGCTGTTTGCAATAACTGGTTGCACTGCGAGCGGCACGACTAACTCGCTGTTGCTGACTTGATAGATCACCCATGGTCCACTGCGAGCAACTTCAACGAGTGCGGCTTGCAAATTAGCCTGATCAATCGCCTCTTGTGTGAATGCCATAAAATATCGCACGCCAAGTTCTTGCAGATATCGCACGCCGAGGCCAGCATTGTTATCGTCGTAACGCAACTCGCGCACCGGGTTACTGCTCTGCTTTGACATCGCCGCCGAAGTGATGAAGTGATACGGAGTTGTGCCAGCAGCCTCAAAATTTAACCCTTCCATCGAGCCAATGCAGCCATTTGTCCAGTGCGGCAACAACATCAGCGACATTGTCGTTCCATATTTGTTTAATTCACCACTGCTCTCCCAAAGTGCGCGACCGCAACCATGCTTATCGTCGCTGCCAAGCGACTTCATAGTTTCGACAACAGCGCGATATTCGAAATAAGCGCTCTTGCCTTCGTATCCAGTGAAGTTCCATCGCGCCCAACCATCTACAAAACCGTCATTGGATAATTTTGTTTTTATTGGCCCCCAGTTATAGTGCGCCACGCCATCCGCATTTGTCGTAACTTTGCCAAATGGTAATTCTTGAAAGCGAAAACCAATCACAGCAGCGACGAGAACAGTCATCGCAATTATCCATGACATATTAAATTTTGCACCTTCACGTATTGAGATAATCGGCACTAATGGTTCTTGAGATTCTTGATTAAGCGCTTGTCGTGCAAGTCTTTCTAACTGGCTAACACGCACCAAACCGACTACAAACTCATACACACCGATCATCATCAGCATGTAGCGGAGTAAATAAAGAAATGGAAGCAAACGCGGGTTCCAGAGCAGGCCAATCACCGGCAAACTCTCACGACCGACAATAACTCCAACAACAAGCAATGCACAATAAACACCCATCCATATTCCGGTGCGATTACGACGCAATACGCACGCGACAAATCCGATAATTGCAAACAACGTGATAAAAATATTCCAATAAATCGACAGCGGAAAGAACATCTTCCAAAACGAATCAGACGCCCCACTCGGACGAGGCTCGTATTTCATGTCAGTCATAAACGCATGGCCTGTCAAAAATGGCAAAACCCAAAACGCTGACAGCAACACTGCATTACCGATGATCACGAATGCAGTATTTAGGCTTCGTCGACTTTGCCAGATCAAAGTTATAAGCACGACACCACCAAAAACAAAGAGCAGCACGATGCCGTGACTTAGTGCGCTGAGCGCAAGCATAAGTGCGGTAACCATTCGTCCACGATGTTCATTCAACGCCCGAATAAACAAACCAAAAGTAAGGACTGATAAAGAAAGCGCGATCGAAAATGAAAACTCACCCGCCATTGTTGAGGCGATATTGCCGCCGTAAATTGTGAAACTCTCGTCGTATAAAAAAACAACTGCCGCAAGTGTCAATAGCTCTGGAATCGGAAACAGAAACCGGGCAAACTTGCCGAACAACCAAGTACAAATCGGCATAGCCAAAATGCCAATCACGGCAATAATTTTTAAAGCGATGCCATACGGAGCAATTAGGTCAACCATCAAAACAGCAAGCGCCGGAATCAACATATAAAACCGATACATCGGGAAACCCGCGTACCAGTCGTTGCTCCATCCAGTCAAACGAAAATGTGGCAACAGAAAATCTCGCAAAAATGCTGGCCCGTAGACGTGGGCTCCCATATCGCCACCAGTTGGCGTGTTGTTGCTAAAAATTAAATCTGGATGCAACGTCAGCAACAACGCGAATGTAGACGCAGTAACTACGACTAGTGAAATAATCTGCTGTGAGTTTAGTTTGCGAAGATTTTTTACGATCACTGTCTCAAAACTCTAGTCTCAAAACGAAGTTAAACGTCTACAGATATGCAACAAGCGCAAGCCCGGTTGCGTTAAAAGCCACATGGGCAACAACTGACATGCCGAGCCGCTTGGTTAAATGAAAACAAGTTCCAAGCACAAGCGCAAACACGAATAATCCTGGAAACTCGACAATCCGCAAATGAACTCCAGCAAACCAAACTGCAACGATGACAAGTGCACCGAGTTCATTTATATTTTTACGCAAATGTCCGTGAATAAACCCGCGGTAAACAAGTTCTTCAATAATCGGTGCACCAAACACGACCACGACGACTAGAACCACCAGCCAAAATCCATGCGCGTTATCAAATAGATCTCGAGCACGCTTTTCTACATTTTCAGGATCGAATTTTTCAGGAAACAAAACTCGAAATGGCCAAGTAGCCAAACCTACGAGCAGCAACTGACTTACGACACCAATCGGAATACCTGCCAGATCAATTAAGCGAAAACTCAGAAAAAAATCTTTTGCAAAGTTGCCACTACCAAATCGGTTCGAAACGATTAATAAACCGACAAGAAACGGTCCCCACAATGAAATCGCCGAAACACCCAGAAACCACTTTGGCTCTGCGCCGGCAGCCATATCAATGTTGCCCGTTGCTCCCAAAATTATTGTCGTGATAACAAGTGCAACTACATAACTAGATAGCCAAGTGCCGACGATTACTCGAATAGAAAAATCACTCGTCGTTATTTGATCACTTGCTTGCTCTGCCCCGGTGTAAGGATCTTCGCCAAATGGCGGCGCCCACGGCGACTGACTCATCCCGCTAGGCGGTTAGGAATAATTATTCTGAAGCGATTGCGTCGATCTTCAAGTCGCCAGCCGGACGGCGCCGTAATCCGCTCGCCGTGACGATCGCAAAGATCGTATGCATGCGGATCTCTCTCACTGGTTAAATCATCAATCCAAACCAGAGCCCGACTGTATTGATAGGTCAAAGTAATGGATGCGAGTTCATTGCAGGTACAACGAGAGCAACGACGAACCATGGATACACAATAATTCATGGACTGGTTAACTCGGTGGATTGCTTAATTAATAAGTATAAGCGAGTGTCAAAATGCACCTGCTAATTAACCCCACCTGTGCTTGGTTTGACAGGGTGGTCGTATCATTAAATCTGTGACGAAACTTCCCCCTCCACCACCAAAACCAGCAGCATCAAAGCGACCGACTACTTCGCGTAAAAAATCTAAAAACAAGTTCGGTGCTCTCACATCAAAAAAATCTGGCAAAAAGACAACCAAGCGAACAAATAAGAACTTGGGTCCTCAGAGTGATGGCGACAAACCAGGCTTACCGCGTTGGGCAACTTGGGCGATCATTGCAGTCGTCATTTTGTTGATTGCCGGTCCACGAGTTTGGCCAGCTTCAAAAGCAACAGAACTTAGTTACACCGAATTTTTAGATCGAGTCGGACAAGGACAAGTTTTAAATATCAAAATCAATAATCTCTCAAACGTGATCAGCGGAAAACTGAAAGACGGTGGCGAATTTGTCACGACTGGCGCAGTTTCTCTGTCGGCAAGTGATGAAACATTGCTGAAAGAAAAAGGCGTTGATTATGACTATGCGACTCCACAAGGAAACTTTTTCACAAACTTGATTCCATTGTTGTTGCCATTCGTGATGATTATGGGATTCTTTTTTTGGATGCAACGTCGCGCCATGGGGCAAGCAGGCAGCATCATGTCGATTGGTCGCAGCCGTGCAAAAAATTACAATGAAGACAAACCAGCAACCACGTTTGCTGATGTCGCTGGATACGCAGGTGTAAAACAAGAAATTAAAGAAGTAGTTGACTTCTTGAAGATGCCAGAAAGTTTTAAAGAGATTGGTGCACGTGTGCCAAAGGGTGTGTTGCTAGTCGGACCTCCAGGTACAGGAAAGACATTGTTCGCGCGAGCCGTTGCCGGCGAAGCCGGTGTCGGTTTCTTGTCGGTTACAGGTTCTGACTTTATGGAGATGTTCGTGGGCGTAGGTGCAAGTCGCGTTCGTGACTTATTTCAACAAGCACGAAAAATGGGAAGAGCGATCATCTTCGTAGACGAAATTGATTCAATCGGTCGTAAGCGTGGCGCAGGTCTTGGTGGTGGACACGACGAGCGCGAGCAAACTCTCAATCAATTGCTCGCCGAGATGGATGGTTTTGAAACTACCGAGGGTGTAATCGTTATGGCGGCAACAAACCGCCCAGATATTTTAGATGCAGCGTTATTGCGCCCAGGTCGATTTGATCGTCAAGTAATAATGCCGTTGCCAGAATGTGAAGAACGCTTAGCGATTCTCGTAGTGCATTCAAAAGGCAAGCGAATGGGCGAAGACGTTGGTTTAGAAATAATGGCTAAGGCAACCCCTGGCATGAGTGGTGCAGATCTAGCAAACCTCGTAAACGAAGCAGCGTTGCTTGCCGTGCGACGTGGATCAAAAATTATTGAACACATCGATTTCGAAAACGCTCGTGATCGCGTGATCATGGGCGCTCGTCGAGAGAGCTTGATTCTTAACGCTGAAGAAAAGCGCGCAACTGCATATCACGAAGGTGGACACGCTGTTTTAGCAACTGTTCTTCCAAACAGTGATCCATTGCATAAAGTCACGATCTTGCCACGCGGAATGGCGCTCGGAATCACTTGGACTCTTCCTGAAGAACGTCACACTTACTCGCGCGAGTATTTTCAAGACATGATCTGCAAGGCCATGGGCGGCCGAGTCGCAGAGATGATCGTGTTCGGTCACCTCAATAGTGGTGCGGCTAATGACCTTGAACAAGCCACATCTATTGCACGTCGGATGGTTCGAGAATGGGGCATGAGCGATGCAGTGGGGCCAATGGCTTGGAGTGGTCAACAGCAAGTATTTCTTGGTGAAGACCTGATGACAAATGGTCGTGAATACTCAGATGAGACAGCACGAATGATCGACTCTGAAATTGGTTTGATTCTGCGTGAGCAAGAAGTGCGTGCAGGCGTGCTTCTTGAAAAAAATCGTGCCGGATTAGACCTTGTTGCAAAATTATTGCTTGAGCAAGAAACTATTGACGGTGCAACCGTTGCTCAACTTGTGCAAGAAGGTTTAGGTCGGCCAAAGATTGTTGAGCCATCACCAGACATAACACGCAAGACAAACGAATCAACCGAACAGAACTAGTTCTGAAAATTAACTGTTTAGTTTCAAACTAATCAGTCAAAACTTTTGGATCACGACATCGGGCCATCGCTGCCCATAGGTCTGTTGCGGTTATTGGTCCAAGAACTCCATATTGCACAACACCAAGATTGTCGGCGATAACAGTAGTCGGCACTGAATCAATTGCGTACTGCTTGTGGAGATTGCGCATCTCTAGATAATCAATGATCTGGACTGCGACATCTTGACTCGTAAGAACTTTTGCTTTAGTTGCGACATCTTGACAGGCATCACAAGTCGAAGAAGTAAACACGACAAGCAGCCAAGGTTTTTCAGGAGAAACAAAATCTTTTCGATTAAGTTGTTGCGGGATCAAATTTAAAGTTTGCGATGGAGCATCAGGTTTTCGTTTACGAACTACAACCCCTAAGGTCGCCGCCATCACAAGGATCAGTGCTGCAAAAAGATTTTGCACTATTTATTTTCTGATTTATTTTCTGTAAACATTGACGAGCGATACGGCAAAGCCAGCACTCCACTCAATCCGAAAAGTTTGTTACCGCGAGAAACTTCTCGTTGCACGACCACTTCGATTTCTGATTCGACAAGAATTTGCAACTCTGCCGCCGATTGCGGTATCGCTATCGAAATAACTGCAGCAGAACCTAGCGAAACTTGTTCGAGCCCGTCAATAGGCACTGCACCCGCTGGACCAATCGTTGAAATACGAAGTTTCGTATCTAGCGAAGTGGCATTAGCAACGACGATCGATCCGACCTCGCCAGTTGCGACTCCGGTTGGTAACGTCCACACTCGCGACGCCGAACCAGCCGGAGCACCCAAGACCACTGAAGTACCAGTTTTCTTTTCGCTAGTTCGACTAACTACTTGCTCAACGACAACGAATTCACCAGAAACATCATCGTTTTTTGTGACAAAATCGCTGGTGATGCTAGAAACAAGAATCCCATAGCGGCCATTTGTAATCGCTGGCAAGTTTGTTGTCGAAAGTGTCGTCACTCGCCCAGCTGGAATAGTCAAAACAAGTGGCTCGCGCAATAACAATTCTGCACTTCCAGTAAGAAATGCGATACTTACTGATTGATCCGTATCTGTCGGATTAAAGACAACAAGTTGCTCATCGACTCCTTCAGCTTTTTCGCCCGATGCAAACCACCATTGACGACTCGTCGCAGGCGAACCCAAAGCAGATGTGAAACCAAGTCGACCTCGACCCAGAAAATGCTGAAGTTTGCCAGCAATAAATCGTCCAGAAGTCGCACGAATACTCACTGCGAGTACTGCTTCATTGCGTGCACCTTGCTCGCCCATCGAAATACCGGTGACACTTTGAGCAGGCAAAACAATGCCCTTTAGCGATGCTGGTTCACGCTTGCCGTCAACGGTTACGAAACTTAAATCAACGACAGTCGGATCTTGAAACGGATTCGTTAGCAATACGTCGAACAAACTTTCGGCCCCAGTAAACCCATCGGCGAAAAACCAACGATCTGATGCTTCGTTTGCGCACAACGCAAGTGAGTTTCCGGCAGGGTGAATGATTCGTTGCTCAACACTTGCTTGGCCGCTATCAAGTTCAACTGTCGCACTAAAAAATTTACTCTTGCGACCACTGGTTGCATC
>Ga0208942_1000901_pt1 | contig 11265 bp, 13 predicted proteins | sample GreLakmeSU08MSRF_FD_187704 | JGI IMG/M metagenome (GOLD analysis project Ga0208942, IMG submission 187704) | Freshwater lentic microbial communities from great Laurentian Lakes, MI, USA - Great Lakes metaG SU08MSRF (SPAdes) | ecosystem: Environmental > Aquatic > Freshwater > Lake | place: Great...
ATCCTCTGGTCACCGAGTTGGGGCTGGAGACGGCTGCCTGCCTGGAATCGTTGGGGATTGCCGTGGCCGTGGCTGATCGTCGAGCAGTCGCGGGCGATGCCCGTGGCGTCTTGGATCGCGTGTTGAGAGGCGACGCCGATATGGGGATTTTGTTCGGGCCCGATGCCCTACAGGAGCAAGACCATATTCGCGTGGCAGCGGTGGCGCCGGAAGCCCACCATCATCCGCGCATCTATTCAATGGCCATGGTACGGAGCTGCCCCGATCGCAGGCTCTGCAGAGATTTTCTCTCGTTCGTGTATACGCTGCCGGCTCAGGCGCTCTTGAAGCAGTTGGGCTATGGCATTCCCCAGGAGGCTTTCGCCCGTGAATAAGTGGCTCGCCATGTTCAATGCGTTTGTCATCCTGGCCCTGGCAGCCGGTTGTGCCAGGCTGCCGTACGATACGATGGCGGTCGAGGAGCAGGAGCGTTTGCTGGTGACGCTTCAGCAGGAGGTCGCGCCAGCCGGCTACACCCATCCGATTCAGCTGACTGCGGCCGATGCGGCCGCCATCCTCCGGGGATTTTCGGTCCGTCCCCAGCGGGCGCTGCCCCTTCGGTGGTATGCAGAAGATAATCCGCCGAAGCCCCTGTTTCGGGAGGATGAGATCCGCCTCTTGGCGCCTGCGTTGAGTCGGGCCCTACACCTGGCCGGGCCGGATGAGCGGGTGCGGTTTGAACTGCGCGCGCCCGGGCTGAACTCTGCGGCGAGTCGCGATGTGACGGTCGGCTGGGTGGCGGTTCGGGAGCCCTATTGGTATGTCACCGTCGAACAGGTTCATGCGCAGGCTCCCCTCAGAAAGTCTGACCAGTACGATTACAATTTTCCCACGCCGCCGCCCTTGCCCGACTCCTTCCTTCTGTATTTTGAGCCAGGACGTTATTGGGGGACCGATCGGTCGGGCACGGCTCGAGGGTTAGACTATCGTGCGTTCCTCAAGTCCGCCATCGTGCCGACGGGAGGCACGGCACGATGAGCAGCCTGTTGCGTCTCTGTGCCGTCATGATGGTGTCCCTGGTCTGGGGGTCTGCCTTGTGGGCGGCGGAGTCAGGCCGATTGGTGGAGAAAGACGGCAAGTATGTGTTTGTCGAAAGCATGGATCCTGCCACCCAGCTGCTGCTCGAACGGGCGGTGAAGCAGGGGACGATCAGCCAAGAGGAATTCAATCGTGTGGCGCAGGAGTCCGAGCGGAGAGCCTATCTCCTCCAGCCGAGTTACAGGCTCTGGTATGATCGTGGCTTTAATATCTCGCTGAACGACAACGCCTTCCTGCTCAAAATCCGCGCCCGGTTCATGGGCCGCATGACGAGTCGTGTTCGCAATGATGCCTGGCGGAACCCGGGCGATGCGAAGAATTTTCCGGAATTGCTCGGCGTCTTCGGGGACTATCGGGCCAGCCGGTCGGACAACGAGTCCACTCAGTTCAATCTCCGCCGCGCGCGGCTGTATTTCATGGGGCATCTTTTCAATCCTGATTTTAAATACTATATCCAGCTCCGTGGTGAAACGGCTGAGAACGCGCAGTCGCCGGGCTCACTCCAGCTGTTCGATTGGTTCTTCACCAGCACCCATGTGCCGGCCCTCAACGTCCAGTTCGGCCAGTATAAGGTCTATTTCAATCGCGCCCAGATCAACTCGACGGCGTCAATGCAGTTCGCCGAGCGGGCGCTTGTGATGGATGCCTTTACTGGCAGCGGGCTCGATCGGCGGGATATCGGACTGACGCTGATGAACGACGACGAGCTCTACCCGGTGAACTATTATCTGGGGGTCTTCAACGGAGCCGGGCCGAACTTCAATCGGCTGGGGTCCTTTACCAGCGAGCAGCCGACGGAAGGTTGCCCCGCTGGCGTCAGTGTGGCGGGTTGTGATACCGCTCAGCGAAACATCAATTCTAACGTCCGGATGGATCTCAGTAAGCTGATGTTCGCAGGCCGGCTCATGTGGAATATCATGGGGCGACCAGGCTATGGCGAAGGGGACCTCGTCTATTCCGAGACCCCACAAATGGCAATTGCCGGAGGCTATGCCTACAATCCCAGCATCAATACCAGTTCCAATAACGCTTTTATCGGGATCGACTTGGGGAACCTGAACTATCGGCGGCAGTTGGCCGCCTTCGGGAATGGCAGACAGCTTGGCTGGGGCGTCGTCGATTACTCGACCTGGGCCCTGGACTATGTGCTGAAGTATCGGGGTTTCTCCTTTCAAACGGAATACTATTTCAAGAATGTGACGCGCCATGATAAGGGGGTTCCTTGTATGAATGCCGCGTGCACATCCGTGGCGTCCGCTCTGCTGGGTCATGCGCAGGGCTGGTATGGGCAGTCCGGTTATTTTCTGGTGCCGAAAAAGTTGGAGCTGGCCGCTCGCTATGCCTACTGGGATCCAGATACTAATGCGGCAGGCGATCTCGTGAAAGAAGCGAATGTGGCCCTGACCTACTATGTGAACGGAAATTACGACCAGACGATTACGGTGCAATATTCGAATACCGCCATGGGGACTGGGGGCTATGCTATCGCCCGGAGTGCGCCCTTGCCGACCGGGTTCGGCGGGGTGCCACTGGATGCGCGTGGCGGGACCTTGATTGAAAATGCGATTCGGCTCCAATATCAAATATTCTTCTGAGGCCTGCGATGAAACAGCTCGTTCGTTCGCTTTTGCTCATAGTTTTGTTGGCGTGGATCGGTCCGTCCTCGGCTGGAGCGGCGCGAGAGATCACTGTGGCTGCGGCGTCGGACTTGAGCTTTGCGTTTAAGGAAATCACGGCTCTGTTTGAACAGACCACGGGCACTCATGTGAAGTTGTCGCTTGGTTCATCCGGGAATTTCTTCGCGCAGATCCAGAACGGCGCGCCCTACGATCTCTATTTTTCGGCGGATAGCCGCTACCCGCACAAACTGGTCGAGAGTGGCCATGCGGTCGCGTCGTCCCTCTATATCTATGCAGTCGGGCGCATCGTCCTGTGGGTGCCCACGTTATCGGCCTTGCCGATCGAACAGCGAGGCTTAGCGGTGTTGCTCGATCCGACTGTGAAGAAAATTGCCATTGCCAATCCCAAACATGCTCCGTATGGCAGAGCGGCGGTGGCGGCGATGGAGCACGCCCTGCTCTACGAGCGCGCCAAAGACAGGCTGGTGTTGGGCGAGAATGTCTCGCAAGCGGCGCAGTTCGTGGAGTCTGGCGCGGCGGATATTGGAATCATCGCCTTATCCTTGGCCCTGGCGCCGCCGATGCAAGCAGCCGGGCGCTACAAGGAAATTCCTGCTGAGGCCCATCCTCCCTTGATGCAAGGGGCCGCCCTGTTAGCTGGAGCCTCGCATCCAGTCGAGGCACAGGCCTTCCTGTCGTTTCTCCAAAGTACGGAGGGCCGGGCCATCATGACGCGCTATGGTTTCGTGGTTCCGGACAAACGGTAACGATCAGATGAATTGGATTGCCATCGGAGTCACCGTCAAGCTCGCAGCCCTGACCTCGCTTGTATTGCTAGGCATCGGGGTAGGGATTGCCTATTGGCTGAGCTTTTCTCGCTGGCGCTGGAAGTTTCTTGTCGAGTCGATCGTCGCGCTTCCGCTGGTGCTGCCGCCGACTGTGTTGGGTTTTTATATTTTGGTCGCGATCGGCCCGCACAGCCCAGTCGGTCGATTCTATGCGGATCTTGTAGGCCATGCGCTGCCCTTTACCTTTGAAGGGCTGCTGTTTGCCTCGATCCTCTATAGTCTGCCGTTTGCGGTTCAGCCGTTCGCGGCGGCGTTCGATCAAGTGGATCGGCGTCTGATTGAAGCCTCTTGGACCTTGGGGGCGTCGAAGCTTCAGACTTTCTTCAAGCTCATTCTGCCGCTCTCGCTCACCGGAGTTATCACCGGCGTCGTCTTGAGCTTTGCCCATACGTTAGGTGAGTTCGGCGTCGTGCTGATGGTTGGGGGCAACATTGAAGGGGAAACGCGGACGGTCTCAATCGATATTTACGATGAGGTGCAGGTGCTCAATTATGCAGGGGCCGCAAAGACGGCATTCTTTCTTCTCGTGGTCTCCTATCTGGTGTTGCTTTGTGTTTACGCGATGAACCGAAAGGTCTGGGCAGTATGGCCGCAACGCTAAGCCTTGACTGCCGGAAAACATTTCCCCGCGGGCTCACGGTCTCCGTGCAGCTAGAGCTTCCGCTCGATCCTCCATTGGTTCTGATCCTGTTCGGTCCCTCTGGTTCAGGTAAAACGACGGTTCTCCGTTGCTTGGCTGGACTCGAACAGCCGGAGGAGGGGACGATCCGGTTTGGGCAGGATCTCTGGGTCGATGCCGCGCGCCGTCAGGTTGTGCCGCCGCAAGCGCGCCACCTTGGCTATATGCCGCAGGACTATGCCTTGTTTCCCACCCATACCGTGACGGGCAATATCGAGTATGGGCTGAGTGACTTGCCGCAGGCTGAGCGGCGCAGGCGGGTGAGCGAGGCGCTGGCCTTGCTGCAACTCCAGGGTTTGGAGCAGTCGAAGCCCCGCCAGTTGTCCGGCGGCCAGCAACAGCGCGTAGCCTTGGCCCGCGCGATTGCCCGCCAGCCGCAGCTATTGCTATTGGATGAGCCATTGTCGGCCTTGGATGCTCCGACCCGAGGTGCACTCTGTAGCGAGCTCCGCGCCTTGCTCACCAGGTTGAAAATCCCGACCGTCGTCGTCACCCATGATTGGACGGAAGCCCTGACGCTGGGTGATCGCATTGCCGTCATGAGTGAGGGCAAGATACTGCAGGTTGGCGTTCCTCAGGAGGTATTTTCTCGACCGGCCAATGAATCAGTAGCGCAGATTGTGGGAGTCGAGACGGTCGTGCAGGGGCAGGTCAGCGACTCTGCACATGGGCTGGCCACGGTTCAGGTCAACGGCATAGCCATGAAGGCCCTGGCGGTGGACGCGATCGGCCCATCGGTCTATGTCTGTATCCGTGCCGAAGATGTGGTGCTGGAACAGGCGGGGAGCGGTATGACCAGCGCCAGGAACCATCTTGCGGGGCGGGTAGACGCCATCGATCCCCGGGGCGTGATGGTGCAGGTGAAGATTGACTGCGGCTTTCCGCTTACGGCGGTGATCACGCGGGGGGCTGTTGAGGAGTTGCGTCTGGCGCCAGGCGCCCCCGTCATTGCGGCGATTAAGGCCGGATCTGTGCACCTGGTCTCTCGTTCAGTTGTGTGAATCGGAATGGGAGATGAACGTATTTGTGCAATTTGGGCTGTACGGTCACGGTGCAGTGGACAAAATCATCCTCCCCAGCTTCTGTGGATAAGTCTGTTCATAAGATTGCCCGCTCACAAAATCCCGCATAGCTACTCACTTGAAACACGTCTTTGCCTTTAAAATAGGCATTGTTTGATTATGAGGGTGACCCCCTAGATCTAGTGGTCCTCGCTTAAATATCAGCGAAACACAACAAAACATAGTAGGCATGAGTGCTTTGTCCTCTCTGGCTGCGAACCGCTACGCTGGCAGAGACATTCCTGACCTGTTATGCACAGATCTCCTACAGTGACGGGGATTTTTTGCTTGAGTCCATAAACCTTGGGTATGGGGCTTGACAGCGCATCGCGATATATGTAACCATTGGTTACATTATGAAGCCAACTGATCTGAAGCGTATTCGCGAACAGCGTGGGTTAACCCAGCAGCAGCTGGCGGATACTTTGCGGACGACCCGCGTATCTATTGCGCGATATGAGGCCGGTATGCGCCGTATTTCTGGAATGGTGCAAATTGCGCTGGAACAGATAGGGGGCGCCTCGGGAATTCCTATGGCGGGCATGGTGGCCGCTGGTTCACCGATCGAAGCAGTTCCCCAGTCCGAACTCATTGATGTGCCCCCGAGCATGTTACGAGGCGGTAGCACGTTCGCGCTCCGCGTCAAAGGGGAATCGATGAAGGACGATGGCATCCTTCCAGGCGATCTTGTGGTGGTGAGAAAGCAGGCGACGGCGCAAAACGGGCAAACCGTCGTGGCCTTGGTGAATCAGGAGGCCACGATCAAGACCTACTTCAAGAAAGATTCACATATCGAGCTGCATCCGGCGAATCAGGCGATGCAGCCGATTATCGTGACTCCGTCCGATACTTTTCATATCGAAGGCATTCTGATTGGCGTGATTCGGCATTGTACGGTCTAATTCATGAGGGGAGGGCGCAGCGATGTATACAGGAGGAAGACTCTGTGAGACGGAACGGCTGGTTGATTTGGAGCAAACGGTGAATTTCTTAAACGGACAATTACGCGAAGTGCAATGGAAGCTGGGTCGCCCCAAGGCGGATCGGCTTCCGGCCCGGTTGTGGCGGACCTTGGTGAGCCCAAAGGGTGGGCAGGCGTTTATGTCCGCCGTCTGCAATCGCCAGGTTCGTCCGAATACAAAGAGGGTGCCGCATGTTGACCCACGATCGTAGGGTGGCGCGAGTAGTGGGCGGCGCCTGTGCGGACTGTGGGTCGATCGTCACGCAACGACGCGCGTGCGTTGATGGAATGACCCATTCAACGGTCGAACTCTGTGAACGTTGCTGGACCGCGTCTCAGCAACGGCAAGTCTTTTTAGGCGGATGTTGCGGCTAACGGAACCTGGCAAAATGACTGCTACCGCGCTGTAGACACTTTCCAGATCATTCCTGTATTCTATGCTTGTGTACGGAGAATCCGTTCTGGCGGTGTAGCTCAGTTGGTAGAGCAGCGGACTCATAAGCCGCGGGTCTCCCGTTCAATCCGGGACACCGCCACCAAATATTCCAGCGGCTTAGCACTCGGCTGCTCATCGCGAAGGGGACCCCGTCACGGTTGGAACTGAAATGAGGGTCGACTGACCCTCAACGGGTTCCGCTTGACCTAGAGACTCTCTGATCTCTGGTTGCTCTGCTATCGGCTCTTTCCTGCCTGCCTGCGGGGCTACTCGCTTTCCGAAGGCGGAGACCTTCTCAATTTCATCCTGCAAGTGCGACACGCTCAAATGTGCGTACCGCCTCACAAGCACCGTACTGCTATGCCTCAGGAGGCTGGCAATCGTCCCTTCGGTCGATCCTGACATGGCCAACCGACTCGCGAAGGTATGCCGCAAGCTGTGCCAGGATACGCCCTCCAGTCCACTTTCCTTGACCTTGGGGAGATAGACCCGTCGGTAGAAGTTGCGCGGGTCTGCATGGGTATCGGGGTTCTCGCTGGGGAAGACCCATACCGACTTGTTGCCAGGGATAAAGCCTTGAAGAAGCCTCTTCGCTTCGTCATTCAGTCGGACGTACTGGACACCGCCAGACTTTGTATCGGGAAGAGTCAAGACGGCGCGTTCTAGATCGACATGCTCCCATCGAAGCGAGAACTGTTCCATCTGGCGCCGACGGAAAATACCTCAAGTACAGCGATATCGACGAACTCGGTGGTGGCATACTGCATTTTCTGGGGGCTGACGATGTCGGCTAATGCCTGCATGCGTGGATCCGGCACTTCAACGATACCGATATTCGGCTCGATGGTACAAAAGGGATAGTTTTCCGCTGCGATTCCTGATTTAGTCAGGGCATTGAAGAGGGTGGACTTACCCACGTTGGGCAGCCTGACGATTCCGCATTTCACGCTCATGATAATTCCTTCACATTAAGAAGATGCTGTTTGGGTCGTACCGATTCCAACGTGCCGTTGCGGCTGAGGGGAAGGGAAAACGGGTGGCCCATTCTACTAAGTTAGGACCGATTCGGTCTAGCCTGCCCTTTCACAGAGAAGGGCTAATGGCGTAAGGCCGGTGGCGATAGCAGGGGATTCAGGCCCGGGGGAAGGTCGGTATGCGTCTTTAATTTTTGGCCATAGAAACCCGGCATTGGCTATCTACCCGTGCCAGCCAAAATGGTTGGCCCATGACAGTCAGACCTATCTGGCTTGTCTGAATTATCATATCCAAAATCAATAGATTTTGGCTGGCGGTTTTTTCAACGTTAAGTACAGTAGCGGTGCTCCCGCTATACGGCCCTAAGATCAATATCAGTTTTGTCGCTGGTGGGTATGAGAGAAGTCGTTTAATCTCCCTAGGGCGGTTGTTATTCTGAAGTGCTATGATTTTTTCTACTTCATGACCAGTCAAAAAATATTCCGGAGAAACGTGGCTATTAAAAACACCATAAAATTCATAAATTGGCATGCATGACGCAAAGCTTTCAGCGCTCCGCGCGCAGCCCACGAGCATTAAACAGATTAAAATGGCGATTGGTAAGCGAATGATATGTTACCTAATTCTGATGAATTATAGGGCGATTGCTGAATATTGAAGCTGATTGCTCCATATTTTTTACCGTTTAAACTTAAATCGTGTTGAATTGCAAGGAATCCCCCTAGATTAAAGTCTGATTTTGTAGAAATTTCCTGTTCTGCATAACTCACTTGGCCCTGTCGGTTGTGGCCAGTCGGGACCATCACAGAATAATTTCCTTGGTAGAAATGCCCCGGGTTATATGCGCCAAAAGATATTTTAGTTCCCGCTGTTTTATATTCCGACCCCACCGTTAGCTGAGCATATGAGCCGTTTTTTAATCCAAAGTGAGTTGGACCGGAGTGCCGATCGCTAATTTGATTGAAAAAAGAGCGCCCAAACACATTAATTTGATTAGATATTTTCTGTTCAAATCCTAGTTCCAGTGCACGTATGTAGCCGGTAGTTGGTGCGCTCGTAGGCAGCATCCCAAGGTTTATACCCGCGGTTGTTTGGGAGAAACCTGAATGGATGGCCAAGCCCTTGATTGGCATGAAAGATGCGTTGAGTCCCATGCCGCCGCCGGGCGCACTAGCGTTATTCGAAAACTGAAAAAATGGCTGGAACGAAAAATTTTTATTTTCAAATGCCACGAGTGACACTTGTTGCCGCTCACTCTTGGCAACAAAATTCGGTGAAGGCATAAACCCTATCTTGTCACCCCAAATGCTTACGCTCGCGAGTGCCTGGGGATCAGAAGACTGGCTGAAATAAATGGGAATACCGACGCTGGATACGTACTTTGTGTCACTAAATGAAAGTACGCCAGTCGTAGCATTCTCAGTTCCAGCGGCAGAGGCGTAACCGAGGGCTGGAGACGATTGAATTTTTCTCAGATCAAAGACTTCTGAGCCTGAAACGTGAAACATAGCCCCGTCAAACGAATCAAACACCGCGAACTGTTTACCGGCTAGGACTTTAGCCGCAGTTGGCGACAGCCCCTGGGGCACAGACAGTTTTTTCTGCGAGAGGTTTACCGACATGTGTGAATTGACCTTACCATCAGTTGAATAGCTCAATGAACCAATTGCAGCTGTTGCCGCGGCACCGTTGATCAGACCATGCCCGAACACACTCGCCATCGTGTCAGCACTACAAATAGAAACGGTACACCCCGAATAGGTCGTTAAGCTAGCGTAGGATGCAGTCTCTTTTATGCGAGTGACAATCTGTGCCGCTGTTAAACCCGGAAATTTTTGCATGAGAAGTGCAACAAGACCCGTGACATGCGGTGCCGCCATTGAGGTGCCCGACATCCGCACGTATGAGCCAGTATTTGCTTGAGCGGCATAGATTCCTGTTGATGCTTGATTATCACCGCCGCCTGGTGCTGCAACGCAGAAGGTTTTTGTTACTCCGCAGCGGTTGCTGTACGCCGTCTCCTTCAGGCTCGGATCAACGGCTACGACAACTAGCCATTCATTAGCTAATTCAGTTATTCGATGTGGTGCTGCAGCCAATAGATTAGCCTCGTTCGCACCCTCATTGCCCGCTGCGAAAACAAATACGGTTCCATTTTGCTGAGCGGCGCGCATTGCTGCAATGGTTAACGGACGCCAAGCACGTAATTGTGCCTCGGTATATGTAGTGGGAGTAGTATTAGTATATGCCCAACTATTATTCGAAACCTTGATGTTGTCGGTGACATGCTGAGTATATAGAGTCGCCTCCTTCGCATCCGTGCCTACGCCGGTGAGTGAGCCGCTATTGTTTCCTACTTTATAATCATAGAGGGTTGCATCGTAAGCGACCCCGCGTATTCCTGCCCCATCACGTGTGCCTGCGATGGTCGACGCGACATGCGTGCCGTGACCATGGCCGTCTGTACCTATTCCGCTAGCGCCACCGCCGAAGTTTGTTCCGGAAATTGTCTTGCCACTAAATTCAGCGTGGGTTGCATCAATCCCAGTATCGACTACCGCAACTTTTATGCCAGATCCGGTGTACCCAGCGTTATTGGAGCTAGAGGCATCTATCGACCCCAATCCTGCCTGCGCTGAATATTCGGTGCCATAGGAACTGCAAATGGTTGTGCTACAGGGCACTCCGCCTCCGCCTCCGCCTGCGCCTGCGCCTGCGCCTGCACCTGCGCCTCCGCCTCCGCAAGCGGTTAACAGAATAATAGTACCTGCTGCAAAAATAGCAGAGCGCACGCAGGCCATATAGCGATATGACTCACCGCCAAGGTTATTGCGCGCTATTTTTCCAATCCTAGTTAAGGCACTGTGACTTAGAAGCAGATTAAGTATAGTTATACTAAGTGTGTGCATTGGCACCCACATTTATTGCAAAGCTAACCCTAAGCAAGGGTATATTCCATGCGAGTAGAAACCATCCATAGAAGTGGCCCCGGAAATTCGGACAGCGCCATAAGTGATCATCTTTCCTGATATTAACCCGTGCTGAGCACGAAATGACAGGAGTAAGCGCATGAGAAGGACGAGAAGGAATCACGCAGCGGTATTCAAGGCCAACGTGGCGTTGGCGGCATTGAAGGGCAACAAGACGTTGGCAGAGTTGGCACAAGATTTTGATCTGCATGCCAACCAGATTGTGGAATGGAAGCAGCAGATGCAGGAGCGTGCGGCGGAAGTATTTGGCGCTTTCTGTGGCCCCGCCCTGCCGACGAATAGCCCCCCCCTGGTCCCCCAGGAATGGAACAGGCTTTTCCGTCACAGTTCCAGTCACGGTTGGAGTCCAAAAATGGTCACGGTTAGGGCAAGACACAGGAGGGGAGGGGAAGCAACGGCGGAACACAACCGCAGGCCCAAACCCTTGATAGGCGTGGGCCTGCTGTATCTCAGCAAGGCGTGCTGTAGCGTGTAGTGTTATTACCTACTAATTCTCATAAGCCGCGGGTCTCCCGTTCAATCCGGGACACCGCCACCAAATGGACCCAGTGATGTGAGCAGTCAGGCAACGACGCCCAGCGTCCGCCTCATGCCCACGAGCACCCCAGGGGTCGAGCCA
>Ga0208942_1000902_pt1 | contig 11256 bp, 4 predicted proteins | sample GreLakmeSU08MSRF_FD_187704 | JGI IMG/M metagenome (GOLD analysis project Ga0208942, IMG submission 187704) | Freshwater lentic microbial communities from great Laurentian Lakes, MI, USA - Great Lakes metaG SU08MSRF (SPAdes) | ecosystem: Environmental > Aquatic > Freshwater > Lake | place: Great...
GGTGTACACTGGCACTTTTTGACCGCGATATTTCGTGGCGGCATTGAGCGGCGACGCGCCGAGATTCCAGTCGCCGTCCGAAATCAGGAGCACCGCCTTGAGATTTTTCTGACGCGTCAGTACCGCATCGAGCGCAGTGCTCAAATCAGAGCCTTCCTCGGCGTTCGCCGTGACATTGGTCGACGGCTTTCCGAACTCCTCGACAATCACCTTCGCCGTCGCCGTGAGCGGCTTCCAGAAATTCGTGCGCTGGCGGTCGCCCAGCCATTCGTCGCGGCGCAAAACCTGATTCCCCTCCAGCACCACATCACGCGTCTTCATGCTACCCGAAGCGTCGGCGAGCACGACAATCTCCGGTTGCTCGGCGCGTTCGGTGCGCCGCACGCGCTCGGGCTTCAGCAGCGTGAGAAGGATGAGCGAGATGATGGCGAACCGGAACATCTCGAGCGCTGCCACCCCGCCGCGCCCGCCGCGACGACGCCAGTTCTGCCAGCAGATCCAAATCGAAACGGCCCAGACGACGGTGGCGAAAACCACCACCAACGCCGGCGCAGAAATGTCCCAGTGCGAAATCATGCGTTCGTCAAAACAGTGGAACCCGCCGGCATCTCAGCGCGTGCGGTTTCCTCATTCCGTTCAGGTAAAACCAAAAAGCCTTCGACCACGAGGAACAGTAACATCCCCGCCAGCAGCAACCGCCAGATTTCTGACTGCTTCTTGTCTGCCGCACCTTCCTTCTCCTCAAAAAGCTGGACGGGCACGCCGGCGAAAAGTTCCTTTGCCTTCACCGCCTCGAGCACTTCCCGTTCGTCTTCGCCCACAGAACGATTCACGGCCACGACTTGGTTTCCGGCGCGAAAAACACCGCTGTGCAAACGCGCATCCGCCGCGGTGCCGCCGCCAGACGTGATCGGTTCCCACCGCTCGCTCGAGCGCGCGGGAAGATCGCCGCAGACAAGCTGCGCGCCTTGCGTGAAACGTCGACCGCCGGATTGCACCACGCGCTGAAGCATCGGCACCAGCACACCGCCATCGCCCAGATCGGACCAGTCGTAGTTCGGCAACGTCGCGCAGAAAAGCACCTGTCCCTTGCCCACGTTGCGGCGTGTGAGCAGCGGCGCGCCATCGGCGAACGTCGCCAGCAGCACGGCATCGCCGGTGATGCTCTGCCGCCGGATGATGACCATCTCGTTCAACGGCAAACTCAATCCTTCATCGGTCTTCGCAAGCGGACCGTCCTTCTCTTCCCAGCGCGCGACGGGGTAATCCTTGTCCGTCGGTGCATTCTGCAACTCGCCCCAGCCTTGATCACCGAATTTTCCTGCGTCGCCGTTCGGAAAAAAGAGCACCGTGCCGCCGGCCTCAACGAAGGTTTGCAACTTCTTCGCCTCCTCGCCCTCGGGCAGCTTCGTTTGCCAAAGCACGGCGGCGTAATCCTTCCACTCAACCTTCGCGAGATTCTCCGGACGCAAAACTTCGCTGACTTGGTTCGTGTTCTTTCGATCCGGCGCGCCGGCGAACTGGAGCACGCGCGTGCTCTGCAAATCGCCGCCGACCACCGCCACACGCAGCAACGCCGCCGGGCTGTGGACAAAATAGGCGCGGTTGTCGCGCAGGTTGGCATCGACCGGCAACTCGATGTAGCCAAAGCCGCTGCTGCCTTTGTCCTCGAGCGGAATGCGGTGGCGGTAACGGAGCGCTTGGCCGTCCAGTTTGAGATCCACCTGCGTTTGAACACCACCGATGTTGAAGATGAGCGGCACCGGCGCGCCGCTGATAGTATTGCGCTCCAACTCAATCACCAATTCCAGTTCCGCACCCGTGCCGCGGATGTGCCGCGTCACCTCGCGCAGCGCGACGCTGGTGTTCGCCTCGGGCTCTTTGTTGAGCGCGAGCAAACGCACGCGAACATTCTGCGGCAAAGCAGCGAGGCCGGTGGCGAGCGCAGACCAGCGGTCGCTTTCGGGGTGCCAGTTGCTGCGTTGAAGATCGGATGCAATCCAGATCTCAGCGGTGCCGGGCTTGCTTTGAGTGAGCCAGTCCAGAGCGTTCTGCAACATTGATGGCAAATCGGCGGCGGTATCGGTCGGCGCAGCGAGTGAAAGTTCTGAAAGCGTCGCCACGCCCGCAAGTTCCTGCGGCGTTTTCACGGCGCTGTCGAGCAACACGAAACGGCTTTTCTCCTCGAGCCCTTTCGCGGCTTCGACGAGGGCCTTGAGCGCGATCTCGCGTTTGGTCTGCTGGCTGCCGGAATCCTTCATCTCCATGCTGGCGGAACGGTCGAGGAGCAGAATCACCACGTCCGGCGCGCCGCCCATCATGCCGCCAGCCCATCCGCCCGCGAGCGGACGACTCAATGCGAGGATGAACGCGAGGATTGCCAGCACGCGGAAAAGCAACACGAGCAATTGGCGAAGGCGGGCGTAGCGGGTCGATTTGCGCGTGGCCGAGCGCAGGAACTGCATCGCCGCCCACGGCATCGGCCGGTGGCGCAGCCGGTTGAAGAGGTGGATGAGCACCGGGAGCAGGATGAGCGGCAGCGCCCAGAGAATGAATGGCTGAAGAAAGGTCATCTCACTTCATCAACTGCTCGCGCTCGACGAGGAAATCGGCGAGCACCTTCTCGTAACTCTGGTTCGTCAGCACGCGGCGGTAATCGGCGTTGAACCGGTTGCAGCCTTCGCGCAGGCGCACGAGATATTCGTCCAGCGCGGCAAGATATTGAGTCCGAATCACCGCCGGCTCGGCCAGCAAGCTGTCGGCTAGTTCCATGTCGAGGAAGCGAATCGGCCGGTCGAACTTGAAATCAACCTCCTGCGGATCGAGCAGGTGGAACACGGCGAGATCGTGCTTCCGAAAACGCAGGTGCTGGAAGGCGTCGAGCAACGCGGTCACATCGCAAAAGCAATCGGAGAAGATGATCACCAGCGCGCGCGATCTCACTTTCTCAGCGAACTCGTGCAGCGTGCTCACCAACGCCGTCTCGCCCGTCGGCGCAGCCGTGGAGAGTGTGTTGAAGATGTTCTGCAAGTGCGCGGGGTTGCGGCGCGGCGGCACGTCATTCAGCACTTTGTCGCCGTAACATTGAAGGCCCACCGCGTCGCCCTGCTGCACGGTGAGATACGCGAGCGAAGCGATGAGACGCTTGGCGTAGTCGATCTTGGTTTTACCAGCGGAGCCGAAACCCATCGAGGCGCTGCAATCAAGAATACAGTAGGAACGCAGGTTCGTGTCCGCCTCGAATTCGCGTATGTAGAAACGATCCGTGCGACCGAACACGCGCCAGTCGAGTCGGCGGATGTCATCGCCCGGCGCGTACTTGCGATACTCGGCGAACTCGACGGAGGAACCGCGGTGCGGGCTCTTGTGAAGGCCGGTGATGCTGCCGACCATCGGCATGCGCGCATTCAGGAGCTGATGCGAGAGCCGACTAAGCACCTCGGGTTCGAGGAACGCGTTTTGCGGACGATCATCCACGCGGCTCGGTCCCTCGAATGGTCTCCATCAAGCGGACGATGATGTTCTCGCTGGTCAACCCTTCGGACTGCGCCTGGAAGTTCGTGAGAATACGATGCGAGAGCACCGGTTGCGCGACCGCTTCCACGTCTTCCATCCCGACCATGTAGCGGCCGTGCAACACCGCGTGGGCTTTCGCGCCGCGGATGAGATATTGAACAGCACGCGGTCCGGCGCCCCACGTGACGTAGCGGCGGATCCAATCCGGCGCGTCCTTCGCTTTCGGACGCGAGAGACGCACGATGTCAACGCAGGTATCATACACGTGATCCGGCACCGGCACGCGGCGAACGAGATCCTGAAACGCGATCACCTTCTCACCGCTGATGAGCTTGTGCGGCTTGGCCTGGGCTGCCCCGGTCGTCTCGCGCGCGATGCGGCGCTCCTCTTCCACGCTCGGATATTCGACGTGGATGAGGAACATGAAACGGTCGAGCTGCGCCTCCGGCAGCGAATACGTGCCTTCCTGCTCGATGGGGTTCTGCGTGGCGAGCACGAAGAACGGCTGCGGCAAGGTGTAAAGTTTGCCGTTCGCCGTCACGCGATGTTCCTGCATCGCTTCGAGCAACGCGGACTGCGTCTTCGGCGGCGTGCGGTTGATTTCGTCCGCGAGCACGATGTTGGCGAAGATCGGGCCTTTCACGAACTCGAAGGCGCGGCGACCGGGCGTGTTCGTCTCCTGCAAAATCTCCGTGCCAGTGATGTCGCTCGGCATCAAGTCCGGCGTGAACTGGATGCGGCTGAAATCGAGGGTCATCACATCTGCCAGCGTGTGCACCATCAACGTCTTCGCCAGACCGGGCACGCCCATCAGCAAGCCGTGGCCGCGCGAAAGGATGCAAATCAGGAGCTGCTCGATGACTTTGTCCTGACCGATGATCACCTTCCCCACCTCGCCGCGCATCTGCTGGTAAAGATCGCGCAACTCGTTGATGGCCGCGACGTCGCTGGCCGAGTTGCTGGAGATGGTTTGGCCGGCGGTCTCGGCGGTCGGCGATAGATGCAATCGGGGTGACATAGTTTTAGGGATGGGTGGGCGTTACGTAAGTAATTCCGACGACGCTAATGAAACTACAGTAGTTGTGGTTGTGGCAAATCATTTCGTGCAGCTTCGCCACAAAAGCGGCGCGCTCCCCGTTTTGACGGCACGTCGAACGGATTGCTCCCGCTCAAATCGGGCGAACCGCGAGTGACAGCGAAAATTATCTAGCCAATCCACAGCGCGTTGGTAGCGTCGGCGCGCGGCCCCAGTTCTTTCGCTTCCCATTCTTTGTGGGAGTATGAGAACCAGCCAATCCGTCGAACGCCCGTGCGTCACAGTGTACTTATGAAAAGATTCCTCGCCCTCCTCGTTTTCGGCCTCGTCGCCATCGCGCTTCCCGCCGCCGAGAAGCCGACCCCGAAAGCCGTGCTGCCCGTTGCCCTGCCCGCGCCGCCTGTCTCCGCCCGACGTGTCGCGCCCGATGATTCATCCGCGCGCGGTCCGCGCGCCGAGTTGTGGTTGAAGGTCGAGGACGCCATTAACAAAGGCCTTCCGAAGACAGCCATCGCGGAACTCGATCTGATCATCGCCGGCGCGCTCAAGGACAAAGCCTACGGCGAAGCGACCAAAGCGCTGGCACGCAAGCTAGTGCTCGAAGGGCATATTCAAGGAAACAAGCCGGAGGAGAAGATTCTCCGCCTCGAAGCTGAAATCGCGAAGTCATCGAAAGAGATGGCGCCGCTTTTGGACACGATTCTCGCGAACTGGTATTGGCATTATTTCCAGCAGAACCGCTGGCGGTTCATGCAGCGGACGCAAACGGCGACGGAGCCGGGCAAGGATTTCACCACTTGGGATCTCGCGCGGCTCTTCGCGGAAATCGACAAGCGTTTCCAAACGGCGCTCGCGGCCGACGTGATGCTGAAGGCGACGCCCGTCAGCGCCTTCGACGATTTGCTGGTCAAAGGCACGATTCCCGACAGCCAGCGCCCGACGCTTTACGACTTCGTCGCGCGGGACGCGTTGCGCTTCTATCAATCAGGCGAACAAGGCGCAGCGAAGCCGCAAGACGCCTTCCAACTCGCTGCGACCAGCCCGGCGTTTGATTCGGCGGAGAAGTTCATGAGCTGGAAAATCGAGACGACGGATGCGGATTCGCCGATCGTGAAAGCGCTGCGGCTGCATCAGAACCTACTCAAGTTCCACGCGAAGGACAAAGAGTCGGCGGCGTTCATCGACGCGGACATCGAGCGTTTGGTTTATGCGAACAACGTGGCGACGGGCGAGGAAAAGCCCGCGCGTTACAAAGCAGCGTTGAAGACGCTCGTAGATCGTTGGGCCGATCACGCGCTCTCCGCGATGGCGATTCATAGCTGGGCGCGCCAGATTCAAAGCGAGGGCGATCTCGTCGAGGCGCGCAAGCTCGCGCTGCGGGCGGCGAACGCCTTCAAGGACAGCCCCGGCGGTAAGCTCTGCCAAAACCTCATCCAAGAAATCGAGACGAAGTCGGCCCACACGCAGACCGAGCGTGTCTGGAACGCGCCGTGGCCGAAGATCACGATCAATTATCGCAACGTCACCGAGGTTCATTTCCGCGCCGTGCCGTGGGATTGGAACCGTTTCATGTCGCGCAAATGGTGGCATCCCGGCCAACTCGACCAGAACGAGCGCAAGGAACTGCTCAAAGCTGAAGTCGCCCACAGCTGGTCCGTGAAATTACCGCCCACGGAAGACTTCAAGGAACGCGTCGAGGAAATCCCCGCCCCGGAGAATCTCAAGCCCGGCTATTACTTCATCATCGCCAGCCACGACCCGAATTTCGGCGATCAGAATAACCACGTCACCTTCACAGACATGTGGGTGAGCGACCTCGCGCTCGTCATCCGCTCGCGGTTTGGACAGCTGGAAGGCTTCGTGCTCGAGGCGAACTCTGGCGAACCGCTCGCCGGCGCGGAGGTCGAATCCTGGCATCGCGATAATCAAGGCAACCGCACCGCGCAACCGAAAGTGACCACCGACACCAACGGCCTCTTCAGCGTCGCTGGCGGAAACAATCAGGGCGTGCTGGTTCGGGTGCGCCACAACGGTCGCGTGCTCGGCAGTCAGCAGGATTACTACGTTTACAATAACAGCAACAAGCCGCAGCGTTATTCCCATACCGTCTTCTTCACCGACCGCTCCCTCTACAGGCCGGGCCAGACCGTCCAATACAAAGGCCTCTGCCTGCGCGTGGACACCGAGGCGGATGATTACCAGGTGCTCTCCAACGAGAAGCTCACGGTGATTTTCGCCGATTCCAACGGCAAAGAAATCGCCAAGCAGGATGTGAAGGCGAATGACTACGGCTCCTTCTCCGGCAGCTTCACCGCGCCGCGCGACCGTATGATGGGCCAGATGCAACTCCGCGTGCTGGATGGACCGAACGGTGCGGCTTACTTCGGCGTGGAGGAATACAAGCGGCCCAAGTTCCGCGTCGAGATTGAAGCGCCGAAGACCGCGGCGAAGCTGAACGGCGCCGTCGCGCTGACTGGCAAGGCCGAGGCTTACACCGGCGCGGCCATTGATGGCGCGAATGTCCGCTGGCGCGTCGTGCGCGAGGTTCGTTATCCCGCGTGGTGGGGCTGGTATTATTGGTGGCGGACGCAACCGAGCCAAGGCTCACAGGAGATCGCCAACGGCACGGCCAAGACCGACGCCGGTGGCTCCTTCAAAGTCGAGTTCTTCGCGAAGCCCGATCCCGCCGTCCTCGAGAAGGACGAACCGATCTTCGTGTACACGATTCACTCCGACGTGACCGATACGACCGGCGAGACCCGTTCCGCGCAGCGCGGCATTCAACTCGGTTACACCGCACTCTCCGCCAACCTCTCCGCCGAGGATTGGCAAGTGGACGACAAACCCGTCGCGCTCACGCTCAAGACCACGACGCTCGATGGCGAACCGCAGACGGCCGAAGGTTCGCTCAAGATTTATAAGCTCAAGGAACCGGTGAAGGTCGAGCGCCCTTCGCTCGGCGGCGGCAATCGCTATCAGAACATCCGCCGCGGCGGAAAACTCGTCAGCGAGCCGAAGCCCGACCCCGCGAACGTGAACTCATGGGAACTGGGCGAAGTTGTCGCCACCAAAGGTTTCACCAGCGACAAGGCGGGTAAGTTCGAGTCCTCCTTCAACCTCGCCGCCGGCGCGTATCGCGTCATCGTCGAGACGCAGGATCGCTTCGGTAAAAAGGTCACGGCGAAGCTGCCGGTGCAGGTTTTGAAACCGGCCGCAACGAAGCTCGCGCTCAAGATTCCCCAACTCTTCGCCGCGCCGAAATGGACCACCGAACCGGGAGAGGAGTTCATGGCACTCTGGGGCACCGGCTACGACGCCGGCCGCGCGTTCGTCGAAATCGAGCACCGGCAGAAGTTTATGCAGCGTTACTGGACCAAGCCGGGCAACACGCAGGAGCAGATCAAGCAGGCCGTCACCGAGGCGATGCGCGGAGGCTTCACCGTCCACGTCACACGCGTGCGGGAGAACCGCGCTTACATCGAGTCCCGCCACGTGGACGTGCCGTGGAGCAACAAGGACCTCGCCATCACATGGGAACATTTCACCTCCAAGCTCGGACCAAATCAGAAGGAGACGTGGACGGCCGTGATCAGCGGGCCGAAGGCGCAGAAGGCCGCGGCCGAAATGGTCGCTACGCTTTACGATGAATCGCTCGACGCCTATCGGCCGCACAACTGGCTGCAAAAGTTCGGCTTCTTCCGCCGCGACTACACGCAGCACAGCTGGGGTTTCGAGAACCACATGCGCGGCTTCCAGCATCTGCAGGGCCAATGGACGCAGAACCACATCGCCGTCAATCTCAGCCACCGCTCCTTCCCCAACGACCTCGTGTACAACTACGGCGGCTACGGCTTCGGCGGCGGCGGTCGTGGTTATTATGAGGGGAACAACGGCTACCGACGCAAAGGCGGGGAGATGCTCGAGCAATCCGCCATGCAGATGCCGATGGCCGCGGCGGCTCCCGGAATGGCGAATATGGCGAGAGCCTCGTTGAGGGACGAGAAGCAGTCTGGCGGCCGAGAACTGGAACGGGATGGGGTGGCCAAGTCCGACCGTGCTGGATCCGACAAACAACCAGGCCAAGGCGGCGAGGGCGGAGGAGGCGCTCCAGGCCCCGACCTCTCCAAAGTCTCCGCGCGCAAAAACCTGAACGAGACCGCCTTCTTCTTCCCGCATCTGGTCTCGGACACGAACGGCGTCGTGCGCCTCACGTTCACGATGCCCGAGGCGCTCACGCAGTGGAAGTTCATGGGCTTCGCCCACGACAAGGGGTTGCGCTCCGGTTTCATTCAGGACAAAGCGGTCACTGCGAAGGACCTCATGGTCCAGCCCAACCCGCCGCGTTTCCTGCGCGAGGGCGATCAGCTTGAATTCACCGTGAAGGTCTCCAACCAGACCGCCGCGCGCCAGTCCGGCAAGGTGGCCCTGCACTTGAACGAGGCGTGGAATAACGCCGACGCCAACAAGCTCCTCGCCAACCTCAAGCCCGAGCTCGACTTCGACATCCCCGCCAAGGAATCCCGCACGCTCTCGTGGCGCCTCAAGGTCCCCGATGGCGCCGGCTTCCTCACCTACAAAGCCGTCGGCTCCACCGGCCGCGTCTCGGACGGCGAGGAAGGTCACATGCCCGTCCTTTCCCGCCGCATCTTCGTCACCGAGTCGCTCCCCCTGCCCATCCGCGGCAAGCTCGGCGGCGGCGAGGTGGTGAAGAAGTTCGACTTCACGAAGCTGCTCAAGTCCGGCAGTTCGGACACACTCAAGCACCAGTCCCTCACCGTGCAGATGGTCTCGCAACCGTCGTGGTACGCCGTCATGGCCTTGCCTTACCTGATGGAATATCCGCACGAAGGCAGCGAACAGATCTTCAACCGCCTCTACGCGAACTCCCTCGCCCGCTCCATCGCCAACAGCGATCCGAAGATCCGCCGCGTGTTCGACCTCTGGAAAGGCACGCCCGCCCTCGACAGCCCTCTCGAGAAGAATCAGGACCTCAAGTCCGTGATGATCGAGGAGACCCCGTGGCTCCGTCAGGCACAGGCCGAGAGCCAGGCGCGCAAGAACGTCGGCGTTCTCTTCGACGACAACCGCCTCAACACCGAGACCCTCCGCCAGCTCCAGAAGCTCCGCGAGACGCAGCTCGGCGACGGCATGTGGCCGTGGTTCCCCGGCGGCCGTGGCAATGAGTACATCACCCTCTACATCACCACCGGCTTCGGTCGCCTCCGCCACCTCGGCGTGGACGTCCCCGTGGATCCCGCCCTCAAATCACTCCAGAGCCTCGACACGTGGATGGACCGCATCTACCGCGACATCCTCCGCCACGGGAAGAAGGACGAGAACCACCTCTCCACCACCGTCGCCCTCTACCTCTACGGCCGCTCCTTCTTCCTCAAGGACAAGCCCGTCGCCGCGCCTCACAAGGAGGCCTTCGATTACTGGACCGGTCAGGCGAAGAAGTATTGGCTCCAGTTGAACCACCGCCAATCGCAGGGCCACCTCGCCCTCGCCCTCCACCGCGTCGGCGACAAAGAGACCGCCCAAGGCATCATGCGCTCCGTCAAGGAACGCTCCGTCGCCAACGAAGAGCTCGGCATGTTCTGGCGCGATCTCGAGCTTTCCTGGTGGTGGTATCGCGCCCCCATCGAGACCCAAGCCGTCATGATCGAAGCCTTCGATGAAGTCATGGGCGACAAGCAGGCCGTCGAAGATTGCCAGGTCTGGCTGCTCAAACAAAAGCAGACCCAGGATTGGAAGACCACCAAGGCCACCGCCGACGCCGTCTACGCCCTCCTCCTGCGCGGCGCCAACAAGCTCGCCTCGGACGCCCTCGTCGAAGTCTCCCTCGCCGGCGCCCCCATCAAGCCCGAGAAGCTCGAGCCCGGCACCGGCTTCTACGAGAAACGCTTCACCGGCCCCGAGGTCAAAGCCAAGCTCGGCGAGATCACCGTCAAGAAAGTCGATGAAGGCGTCTCCTGGGGCAGCGTCCACTGGCAATACCTCGAGGACATCAGCAAGATCACCCCGCACGAGGGCACCCCGCTCAAGCTCAAGAAGACCCTCTTCACAAAGGTCCACACCAAGAAAGGCCCCGTGCTCGAGCCCGTGAAAGCCGGCGCCGTCAGCGTCGGCGATGAGCTCGTCGTCCGCATCGAGCTCCGCACCGACCGCGACATGGAGTACGTCCACCTCAAAGACCAGCGCGGCTCCGGCACCGAGCCTGTGAACGTCCTCAGCCGCTACCGGTATCAAGACGGCCTCGGCTACTACGAGACCACGCGCGACGTCGCCAGCCACTTCTTCATCGACTACCTGCCCAAGGGCGTTTACGTCTTCGAATACACCGTGCGCGTCCAGCACCGCGGCCTCTACCAGACCGGCATCGCCGAGATCCAATGCCTCTACGCCCCCGAGTTCAATTCCCACTCCGAGAGCTTCAACCTCAATGTGAAGTAAGCCGCGCCGCGCGCTGGTAGGGTCAAGCCGCTGGCTTGACCGCTCGCTCTGACACGCCAGCGGCGTGTCGCTACCTGTTACGCGTTCACGCAGACGCAAGGTAGCGGGCAAGCCGCTGGCTTGACCGCGCCCGACTGACACGCCAGCGAGCGCAAGAGCCGCTAGCGAGAACTGCGCTGCTTCTGCGATTACTTCTCCTGGAACTCGCGGAAGCGCTTTTGGAATCAAGGCAAAGCTAGCCGACCCGGTGG
>Ga0208942_1000903_pt1 | contig 11255 bp, 11 predicted proteins | sample GreLakmeSU08MSRF_FD_187704 | JGI IMG/M metagenome (GOLD analysis project Ga0208942, IMG submission 187704) | Freshwater lentic microbial communities from great Laurentian Lakes, MI, USA - Great Lakes metaG SU08MSRF (SPAdes) | ecosystem: Environmental > Aquatic > Freshwater > Lake | place: Great...
AGTTGGCATTGAAAGAGCCATCTGTGGTGCCTCGGGTCGGACTCGAACCGACACGCCTTGCGGCACCGGATTTTGAGTCCGGCACGTCTACCAATTCCATCACCGAGGCTAGTGAAAACGCTATAGAGGCTAAAGTTTAACAAACTAAGGAATCAAAATCGTCGAACCTGTAGTCTTACGCCCTTCTAAATCAGTATGAGCTTGAGCAACATCCGCCAAACGGTACTCTTGATTAATTTCAATTTTGACTTTTCCACTTTGAACCATGTTAAATAATTCAGCGGCCATGGGCTCAAGCAAACTCCGGTTCAAAACATAAGTTGATACCGTAGGGCGTGTCACTTTTAAAGAGCCCTTGCCAGCTAAGATACTTAAATCAAGCAACGGCGGCGAGCCCGATGCGCCACCAAAAGATACTGCCAAACCCAATGGCGAAATACAATCGAGCGTTTGCATAAACGTATCTTTACCAACTGAGTCGTAAGCCACTGGCACACCTTTACCGCCGGTAATTTCTTGTACGCGTTTTACAAAATTATCTTCACGATACAAAATCGTATGATCACAACCATACGATTGCGCTAGCTCGGCTTTTTCCTTGCTTCCTACTGTACCAATCACCGTGGCGCCAATCGCCTTTAACCACTGACAGGCAATTAAACCAACCCCGCCAGCAATGGCATGGAACAAAACGGTATCGCCTTTTTGCACTTTATAGGTGCTAGTTAATAAATAAGCAACTGTTAAGCCTTGCAACATCATGGCTGCGCCAGTTTCAAACGAAATTGCATCAGGTAATTTAACTAAGATATCTGCAGGCATAACTCGGGCCGCGGCATAAGCTCCTGTGGGTCGTCCGGCATAAGCAACTCGATCACCAACTTTGACATGGGTTACACCGGTGCCAACTTTTTCAATTACGCCAGCTCCTTCCATGCCTAAGCCAGCAGGTAGAGGTTGCGGATAATAGCCCATTCGAAAATACACATCAATGTAATTCAGGCCGCAGGCATGCTGACGAATTAATACTTCTCCAGGTCCGGGCTCACCCAATTCCACATCAACATATTTCATTACCTCTGGTCCGCCTGCTTCCTCTAGACGAATTGCCTTTACCATTTCTTTTGCCATGCTATTTCCCACTTTTCTTAATTGATGTCTCGTTTAGTTACCTAAGATTAAGGCCATAAGCCAAAAGCCAGCGTTTCTTGCTTTTATTCTATTCCAGCTGAAATACGCCGTAGGAACTGTAAAATAACCCAAAAAGGATACTTCTGCATGGCAGGTCACTCAAAATGGGCCAATATTCAACACCGCAAGGGTCGTCAAGACGAAAAGCGCGGCAAAATTTGGACCAAACTGATTCGAGAAATTACCGTTGCCGCCAAACTTGGCGGGGGCGATGTCGCCACGAACCCACGTTTGCGGCTAGCCATTGATAAAGCCAAAGACTCTAATATGCCCAATGACAATGTTCAGCGGGCAGTACAACGCGGCACAGGCTCGCTTGAGGGTGTGAACTATGAAGAAGTTCGCTATGAAGGCTATGGTATTAATGGTGCCGCTATTATTGTTGACTGTCTCACTGATAACCGCACTCGTACTGTAGCGGAAGTGCGCCATGCCTTTACTAAAAATGGCGGCAATATGGGGGCCGAAGGTTCGGTGGCTTTTTTATTTCGGCATTGTGGTCAGCTTTTATTTGCTCCTGGCAGTAATGAAGATCAACTTATGGAAGTGGCCTTAGAGGCTGGTGCTGAAGATGTAATAAGTCATGAGGATGGCGCAATTGAAGTGCTAACCTCGGTAACGCTTTTTTCCAAGATACAAGATGCCTTGCAACAAGCCAATTTCAAAGCCGAATTAGCCACTGTTAGCATGCGACCCGAAACGGATGTTAGCTTGACGGGCGATCAGCTCGAGGCGATGCAAAAATTACTCGATGCGCTCGAAAATTTAGATGACGTACAAGAAGTTTTCACAAACGCTGATTTATGAAATACATCGCATGAAATTATTACTCATTGGTTCAGGTGGTCGCGAGCACGCTTTAGCATGGAAAATGGCGCAATCGCCACTAGTACAAAAAGTATTTATTGCCCCGGGCAACGGTGGCACTGCTCTTGCGACACAACAACATGCTGGCCTTGAAAATCTCGCCATTAGCGATTTCCAAGACTTAGCCGATTTTGTCAAACGTGAAAATATTGCCTTTACCGTAGTTGGTCCAGAAGCGCCGCTAGCTGCTGGCATCGTTGATGTCTTTCGTCAGCAGGGATTACGAATTTTTGGTCCTACCCAGCTCGCTGCGCAACTCGAATCTTCGAAAGATTTTTCAAAAGCCTTCATGAAGCGCCATGGCATTCCTACTGCCGACTACCAAACTTTTAGTGATCTAGCGGCTGCACATGCTTATCTGGATACTAAATGCGCACCCATTGTGATTAAAGCCGATGGTCTAGCAGCTGGCAAGGGAGTAGTGGTGGCAATGACCCTTCCCGAAGCACATGCAGCAGTCCAAATGATGCTGGCCGATAATCAATTTGGCAATGCGGGTGCGCGCGTCATTATTGAAGAATTTTTAAGTGGTGAAGAAGCAAGTTTTATTGTGCTGGTTGATGGCAAAAATATTCTTGCTTTAGCAACGAGCCAAGATCACAAAAGACTGTTAGATGGTGATCAAGGTCCTAATACAGGTGGCATGGGGGCTTACTCGCCCGCGCCCGTTGTCACTCCAGAAATTCACGCGCGCATAATGCGTGAAGTCATCATGCCAACCGTTAAAGGCATGGCCGAAGATGGCATACCCTATACGGGTTTTTTATATGCAGGTGTGATGATTAGTCCCAATGGGGAAATTAAAAATTTAGAATTTAACTGCCGCATGGGCGACCCAGAAACACAACCCATTATGGCGCGCTTACGAAGCGACTTAGTGCCAGCATTAGATAAAGCTATCGATGGCAAATTAAACGAAGTAGAGTTTGAGTGGGATCGGCGTACCGCCCTTGGGATTGTTTTAGCTGCACATAGCTATCCCAATACGCCGCGCGGTGGTGATGCCATTACTGGCATTCCCGCTGACTCTGCAGAGCATCTTACCTTTCATGCGGGCACTAAACTTAGCGGCGATACCCTTCTTACTTCTGGTGGCCGAGTATTGTGCGTAGTTGGTCTCGCTGATTCGGTACGAGCAGCACAAAGCAAAGCTTATGCAGCAATCGACAAGATTCACTTTGATGGTATGCATTATCGCCATGACATTGGTAATCGCGCCATTAAAACAATATGACCACTAGCACAATCGATATCGCCCTTATTAAAGACTATTTTTTAGGCCTACAAAATCGTATTACTACAGCGATTAGTGCTTTAGACGGTAAAGCGTTTATGGTCGATGAATGGCAGAAGCCTCCCGAGAGCAAACTTAGGGGTTCGGGCCGTACTTGTATTTTAGAAAACGGCAATGTGCTCGAAAAAGGCGGGGTTGGTTTTTCTCATGTTCATGGCGACCAAATGCCTGGTGCAGCCAGCCAAAATCGTCCTGAGGTTGCAGGTCGCGGCTTTGAGGCAATGGGTGTCTCATTGGTATTTCATCCACACAATCCGAAGGCGCCCACTACCCATATGAATGTCCGCTGCTTTATCGCTCAAGCGCCTAATCAAGAACCTATTTGGTGGTTTGGTGGGGGCTTCGATTTAACCCCCTACTACGGCTATGACGAAGACTGCCGTCACTTTCACCAAGCTGCTAAAGACGCCTTAGATCCTTTTGGTGCCGATTTACACCCGCGCTTTAAGCAATGGTGTGATGATTATTTTTACCTTAAGCACCGCGAAGAACCACGCGGTATTGGCGGCATCTTTTTTGATGACTTTAATGAGCTAGGTTTTGAAAACAGTTTTGCGATGATGCGCGCAGTTGGCGATGCGTTTATTAACGCTTATTTACCGATTCTGCAACGCCGCTACCAAGAACCCTATACACCCGAAGAAAAAGAATTTCAAGAATATCGCCGAGGCCGCTATGTTGAATACAACCTCATTTTTGACCGCGGTACTATTTTCGGCCTGCAATCCGGAGGTCGTTCAGAATCGATTTTGATGTCGCTTCCGCCCATCGTCAAATGGCGCTACAACTGGCACCCTCAGCCAAACACTCCCGAAGCAAAGCTATACGACTATTATTTGCAACCGCGCAATTGGTTGGCTTAATTGATGACATCAGAAAAAAATGGTCGTTTGCAGCAAGTTATTGGTATTTTGGGTGGCACCTTTGATCCGCCGCATTGGGGTCATCTCGAACTAGCTAAATATTTTTGCGCACAATTTAATCTAGATGAACTCATTTTGATTCCAAGTGGTCAGCCTTGGCAAAAAAGTACGCAAATTACGCCAGCAGCCATCCGACTGCAATTAGCCGAGGCGGCGGCGCTTACTTTAAGAGCGGAATTAGCCACCCAGCACCTCAAGACTGTAATCACCGTCGACCCAATGGAAATCGAACGTGGTGGCCCAAGCTATACCATCGATACCGTCCAAGCCTTACGTCATGTGCTGGGTAGCGAGGTCAGTATTATTTGGTTGATGGGGGCAGATAGCTTGATGCAATTACCCACTTGGCATGATTGGCAAGGATTACTGCATTATGTTCATTTAGCCGTTGCTAGTCGGCCTGGCCATCCCTATGCACTCGAACAAAATCCCGCATTAGCTGAGTTTGTCAAAGCGCATGAAGCCCATTCAACTCCTGAATTAGAAAAGCTGCCTAAAGGAAAAATCCTTCTCGACCATCAGTTTGCAGTCGATTTATCCTCCTCTGCCTTGCGCCAGCAAAGCACTGAGCCTGATTTATCCTCTGGGTTACCAAAAAATATCAGTGACTTAATTAGGCAATTGGGTTTATATCAAAGCAATGTGCAATAAACACCGATAATGCAATGCTAACTATTTTTTAATCACCTAAGAGCCCATGGAACTTCGTAAATTACAACGCGTCATTGTTGATGCCCTTGAAGATGTAAAAGCCCAAGATATTCGGGTCTTTGATACCAGCGGTCTCAGTGATCTCTTCGACCGCGTGGTTATCGCCACTGGCTCGAGTAATCGGCAAACTCGCTCACTAGCGCTATCTGTGCAGCAGGATGTCGAAGCCAATGGCGGCGAAGTTATTTCTATTGAAGGATTAGAAACCGGCGAGTGGGTCTTAGTCGATTGTGGCGATATCATCGTACATATTTTGCAACCGATGCTACGGGCATACTATCAACTAGAGGGTATGTGGGGTGCTAAGCCAGTACGCGTAAAATTAGCTGCTACCAAAAAATTAGTTAAGGCCAGCGAGTAAGTCGACTTACTGTGGGCTAACTTCATTCAGATGCACCTCACCATTATTTCAGTTGGCCATAAGATGCCCGCTTGGGTTACAACGGCAACCCACGATTACATCAAGCGAATGCCTGCGGATTGCAGTATCAACATTAAAGAACTTAAGCCGGCGCCAAATTCCGCTAAAGACGCAATCCAAATTGAGACGGCAATTCCTAAAGGCGCCCACGTCATTGCCTTAGATGAACGTGGTCAAGATATTAGTACCCAAGATCTTGCTAATCATTTAGCGCAATGGCGCCAAGCTGGTATTAACATCACTTTTCTCATTGGTGGCGCTGATGGTTTAGACCCAAACTTAAAATTGCGGGCTAATGCGCTCTGGAAGTTATCTAGTCTTACTTTGCCACATGCCTTTGTCCGCGTTTTACTATGCGAACAACTGTATCGGGCCTGGACTATTCTTCAAGGTCATCCTTACCATCGCGAATAACCATGTTTGCTTTTATTTATCTTGCTTCCCAAAGCCCTCGCCGTCAAGAACTACTCACTCAATTGGGAGTCCGCTTTGTTCCGCTATTAGCGTCAAGCAATGAAAATGTTGAGTCTTTAGAAATCCCCTTGCCTCATGAAACTGCATACGCCTATGTTGAACGTGTCACCCAAGCCAAAATGAGGGCCGCCCAATTGCGCTGGAAAAACCGTATGCAACAGGGTGAAAATTTACCTTGGGCACCCATTCTTTGTGCTGATACTACAGTGAGTATTGGTAGTAGCGGGGCAGATAAATCGTCGCAAAATACTGCGTTGACAGCGGGAGAAATTATTGGCAAGCCCCAAGATGCCCGTGATGCTCAAGGTATTTTAGAAATGCTGAGCGCTAAAGAACATCAGGTACTCACTGCAGTTTGCGTCTTAGCCGCTCCAGATCAAGCTCCCAGCTGTGTCATACAAACTTCTCACGTACGTTTTGCAAACCTCGATAAAGCCACTATTGAATCTTATATCGCGAGCGGGGAACCCCTTGGCAAAGCGGGTGCCTATGGTATTCAAGGCCTCGGCGGCGCCTTGATTGAATCAATCACTGGCAGTTATAGCGGTATCATGGGCTTACCCCTTTATGAAACTGCTCAGCTACTGACTCAAGCTAAAGTCAGCTTTGCCCTTAATCACACCAATACTAATTAGCATGAACGAAGAAATCCTCATTAATATAACTCCCCAAGAGACACGGGTAGCGATTATTCAAAATGCCGCCATACAAGAGCTACGCATTGAACGCACTCGTCAACGTGGCATAGTCGGCAATATTTATCTTGCTAAAGTTGCTCGTGTCTTACCTGGCATGCAATCGGCTTTTATCGATATTGGCCTTGAGCGCACTGGCTTTATGCATGTAGCCGATATTAATCAAAGTAATAACCAAACGCAAATTGAGAAACTCTTATTTGAAGGTCAAACTTTATTAGTGCAAGTCTTGAAAGACCCCCTTGGCACTAAAGGCGCACGCCTCACTACCCAACTAAGTATTGCGGGGCGCAATTTAGTTTATTTGCCCGATCTGGGCCGTGCCGATCAAACTGAGCCACATATTGGCGTTTCGCAAAAAATTGACCGGCCCGAACAACGCGAAGCCATTAAGACGCGCATTAGTACGCTAATGCCAGTGGACGAAAAAGGCAGCATCATTGTGCGTACTAGCGCTTTGGATGCAAGTGATACGGAACTGCAGCTTGATTTTCAATACCTTGCCACGACTTGGCGCAATATTCATCAAGGTACGAGTCAAACTAGTGCGCCCGCTTTATTATTTCAAGATTTAAGTCTTGCCGAACGCGTCTTACGCGATCTTGCTGGTGAAGCGACTACGCAAATTCGAGTTGATTCTGCCGAAAATTTTGAGAAGCTCAAATTATTTGCTTCCACCTATACTCCCAATTTAACTAATAAGCTGGTCTTACATCGTGGTGAGCGTGCACTATTTGATTTATTTGATGTCGACGCTGAAATTAATAAAGCCCTTGGGCGCCGGGTTGACCTTAAATCGGGTGGCTATCTAATGTTTGATCAAACCGAATCGATGACCACTATTGATGTCAACACGGGAAGTTATGTGGGTGCTCGCAATTTAGATGACACCGTCTATAAAACAAATTTAGAAGCAGCCCAAGCAATAGCTCGTCAACTGCGTTTACGCAATTTGGGTGGCATCATCATTATTGATTTTATCGATATGGATACTAAAGACCATCAAGATGCAGTCTTACATGAATTAAATCGTCATTTAGAGCGCGACTACACGCGTACTTCTGTCAACGACTTTTCTAGTCTAGGTTTAATCGAGATGACCCGCAAACGCACGCGTGAATCCTTAGCGCATATTATGTGTGAACCATGCCCAGTTTGTACTGGTAAAGGTGAGGTGAGAACGGCCCAAACAGTTTGTTATGAAATTTTGCGCGAAATTATTCGTGAGCACCGTCAATTTAATCCCAAAGAATTTCGTATTGTTGCCGCACCCGATGTAATCGATCTTTTTCTAGAAGAAGAAAATCAATTTTTAGCAATGCTCAGTGACTTTGTTAAAAAACCGATTCGCTTACAAGCAGAAGGTAGCTTTCGTCAAGATCAGTACGATATTGTCTTGAATTAAAGTCTGCACAATGCCTACTGGACGGGAGTGCCTAGGCATTGGCAAATTGTAGGCGGTGTAAATTAGCATACAGCCCATTGTGAGCGATGAGTTCAGCATGTGATCCATTCTCGACAACTTTGCCATGCTCTAAGACAATAATGCGATTAGCATGTTCTATCGTCGATAAGCGATGGGCAATTACTAAGGTAGTACGACCACTCATTAAGCGCTCGAGGGCATCTTGTACCTGCCGCTCCGATTCTGAATCTAAAGCTGAGGTGGCCTCATCGAGAATCAGAATGGGGGCATTTTTATAAATTGCGCGGGCAATTGCTAAACGCTGTCGCTGCCCACCCGACAAACGATTACCGTTATCGCCAATTAAGCTATCAATTCCTTCGGGTAGCTCGCGCATCAGTGCAGTTAAGTTCGCGGCTTCTAGGGCCTCAATCACACGACCCCGATCAATTCCGCCTTGAGCAGCAGATCCATAGGCTACGTTAGCGGCAATAGAATCGTTAAATAAAATAACGTCTTGGCTCACAAAAGCAATTTGGCGTCGTAAGTCGGTTAAAGAAAGTTCTTCTAATGGAATACCATCGAGAGTAATAACGCCTTGGGTAGGCTTAAAGAACCGCGGCAATAAATTAACCAATGTCGACTTACCACCTCCTGATGGACCAACAAAAGCAACCACTTCACCAGGCTGAATCTGAAAATCAACCTGTTTTAGGGCATCTTGGCGGTTATCTTCTTGCTCATAAGAAAACGAAACCTGTTTAAATTGAATTTCGCCACGCGCCTTAGTCATTGGCTTTGCGCTAAGTTGTTGGCCTTGGTCCTCCTCAATTGGCTGATCAATTAAAGCAAAAATCATTTCTGCCGCTGTCAGGCCGCGTTGCAAAGGTTGATTAATGTCGGCTAAATGTTTCAAAGGCGAAATAACTAACATCATGGCAGTAATAAACGCTGCAAAGCTGCCAACGGTTACGCCTTCAGTTGCCGATTGCATTAAAGCCACTACCAAAACAACCGATAAGGCCATCGATGCGATCAGTTGGGTAATGGGCTGGTTTAAACCACCTGCAATTGCTGACTTCAAACCAAACTCGCGCAAACGATTGGCCTTTTCCATAAAACGTTGCATTTCATAATCTTCGCCACCATGTACTTTAATAATCTTGTGACCACCCGCCGTTTCTTCAACGATATAAGCCAAATCACTAGTTAAGGTTTGCTGCTGGCGGTTTAAAGAACGTAGCCGACGATTAATGCGCCCCATAATGAATGCAATTACAGGAAAAATAATCAACACCAATAAAGTCAGTTGCCAATTCAGATAAATTAAATAAGCAATGAGCCCTATCACAGTGAGAGAGTCTCGCACTAAACTGATTAGCATACCGCCCATGATCGAAAGGACATTATTAACTTCAAATACCACTGCATTAATTAAGTGTGAAGCCGAGTTTTTTTGAAAAAAATCGGTTTTGGCTCGTAATAGGCGATTAAACATTTGCTCACGTAATTTGAGCAAAACCTCGGTAATTACCCTGGTTAAGAGGTAGTTAGAAAAAAACTGGGCAAAACTCCGAATAATGGCTAAACCCACCAAAAAAGCCGGAACTTGCCATAATTTATCGTTTAACTGGCCAGTAAAACCCCGATCTAACAAGGGCTTCATCAGGGCTGGAATAGCGGTTTCAGACCCCGCAACCAAAGCCATAGAGAGGATCGCCCCTACAATAAGGGCTACGTGGGGCCGTAAATAGTGAACTAAACGGGTCAGGGCTACACGGTCTTCAGCATTCATATAATCAATTATGCCCACCTTATCAGTCATCCTCATAACTCGCAATGAACAGGCCAATTTGGCCGACTGTCTAAATTCCCTTGGTGATCTGGCTAACCAGATCGTGGTGGTAGATACTGCAAGCGTTGATGAGACCCTCACGATTGCCCGGCAGTATCGGGCCACTATCGCCACACCCACCGATTGGCCTGGCTTTGGACCTCAAAAAAACCGTGCCCTCGACCTAGCTACCGGCGATTGGGTTTTATCGCTTGATGCCGATGAGCGCCTCACCCCAGAGTTACGTGAAGAAATTCGCCAAACAATAAACCAAGCCCAAAACCAAACCTGCTTTGCGATTCCACGCTCATCTTGGTACTGTGGCCGTTTTATGCGTCACTCGGGTTGGACCCCCGATTACGTCAGCCGACTTTTTTTACGTGGTACCGCCCGCTTTTCAAGCGACATTGTTCATGAACAACTGATCAGCAATGCAGGCTCTGACAAGCCCATAGGCAAATTACGGCAGCCGATGCTGCACTATAGCTTTATGAATGCAGCGCAGGTGCAAGAAAAAATGGAGCGCTATGCCACTGCTGCTGCCGAACAAGCTTTTGCCCGCGGTAAACAAAGTTCGCCACTTAAAGCAATCTTACATGGCGCATGGACGTTCATACGAACTTATATTTTACAAACTGGCTTTCTCGATGGCTCACAAGGCTTTAGTCTGGCGATCTCTAACATGCAAGGCACGTATTACCGCTATATGAAGTTGTGGCGACTTAATCAACAGCAAGCTGCTGCCAAAGGAAGCTCGAAGGTATGATTTCGATTCTGCTAGCAACCTATAACTGGCCCGAAGCCTTAGCCCTTTCTCTCGATTCTTTACGTACGCAAACCGACCTCGATTTTGAAATTGTCATTGCTGATGATGGCTCAGAAACAAGCACACGCGCCATTATTGATGCCACTAAAAATCATTTTCCCGTACCTATTAAGCATCTTTGGCAAGCCGACATGGGTTTTCGTAAAACCCAAATATTAAACCAAGCTATTCAAGCAGCTAGTGGTGACTATTTGATTTTTCTCGATGGTGATTGCTTAGTACAACCCGATTTTGTTGCTCGTCACCGCCAACTCGCAGAGGCAGGATATTTAGTAACGGGTAGTCGCATCTTAGTTAACGATACCCTCACCCAGCAAATTTTACGGTGGCCACAATGGAATTTTGCCCAATTCAAAGACCATAGTTGGCGATATCGCCTCAACCAAGCTATTAATAAGTATTGGCCTTTACACCTTAAGTTGGGTGATGGTACTTGGCGCCATTACCGTCAATTTGTCTGGCGCCGCATCAAGGGTTGCAATATGGCATGCTGGCGTAGCGATGCTCTAGCTATTGAGGGCTTTGATGAAAATATTACTGGCTGGGGGCATGAAGATGCAGATTTTGTCTTTCGTCTGCAAAAAAATGGAGTAATCCGTAAATCAGGTTCGTGG
>Ga0208942_1000905_pt1 | contig 11247 bp, 9 predicted proteins | sample GreLakmeSU08MSRF_FD_187704 | JGI IMG/M metagenome (GOLD analysis project Ga0208942, IMG submission 187704) | Freshwater lentic microbial communities from great Laurentian Lakes, MI, USA - Great Lakes metaG SU08MSRF (SPAdes) | ecosystem: Environmental > Aquatic > Freshwater > Lake | place: Great...
TCACCTTCCCCTACATACACCATGATATGTTCGGTATTTGAATTATTTGGAACGACCTGAATCGTATCATTGAATTTTATAAAACGATGCGTGGGTGTGGCTATATAGGCGCCATTACTTGCATCCAATAACTTATGCACTTCCACAATTTGTTGCGGCTTAAATCCATAGGATTGTATAAATCCCCAAGTATAGGTATGATTGTCCTTTACTTTTTTCCAATGTTGGATTGAAATTGTTTCAATACCATGCCGTGTTTTTTTTCCTTTTTTCCAAAAGGCAGTAATGGTATTATTGACAATTACTTCCGCTTCTTTTAATCTTGCCACCGTATCCAAAACATTTTCTGTTGCTTGCGCGTACACTTCTTGAATTACAGGCAGCAACTTATTTCGGATTAAATTTCTTGTATAGTCATTTTTTTCATTCGAACTATCTTCCACAAAAGTCAAGGAATACTCCTTGGCAAATTGCCTTATTTGTTTTTTGGTATAGCCCAATAATGGTCTGCAAACAAAAATGCTATCATTGCGAAAATCAGGAATGCCGGTGAGTCCATGTAATCCAGTACCACGAAACAATTGCATTAATACTGTTTCCACCTGATCATCTGCATGATGTGCAGTGAGTAACACTACTTTATCATTACTATCCCCGATACTTGTTTTGATTTCCTTCATCAATTGATCAAACCATGCATACCTAATTTCTCTTGCAGCCTGCTGAATACCCATCTTATAGGTTTCCGCATAGGCCGCAGTTTCAAAACGATTCACTTTGAATGGAATTTGCAATCGATTTGCAAAGTCAGTGACAAAATGCTCATCGCGCTTACTTTCCTCCCCTCGTAATTGAAAATTAACATGCGCAATGGTGCATTTTGCGCCTAGCAAATGCATCAAATAGGTTAAACCTACACTATCCAAACCGCCACTCACTGCTAATAAAAAATGAGTATGCTTTAAACTAATGTCTGGAAACTTTCTTTCCCATTGTTCCTTAAAGTTTTCCAGGGTTAACATGCTTAATTATTTTTTTTGCTCTTTCGCCCAAGCATCTTTAAGTGTAACGGTGCGATTAAATACCAATTTATCCTTTGTACTTGTTGTATCCTGATAAAAATAACCCTTTCTTACAAATTGAAAACGCATATCAGGGGCATCATTCAACAATGCAGGTTCCCCCCATGCAGTAGTGGTTGTATTTAATGAATTAGGATTAATATAATCCTTAAAATCACCTTCCGCATTGGCCACATCTTCCACACTAAATAAACGATCATATTCATTTAATACCACTGGAACTGCATGCTTAGCACTTACCCAATGTAAAGTACCTTTTACATGAAGCCCTGAAGTATCAGCGCCACTTTTACTGTTAGCAAAGTAGCTTGCATAAATAGTTTGCACTTTACCTGCTGCATCTTTTTCAAATCGATCACACTTAATGATGTAGGCACTTTTTAAACGCACCATCAAATCAGGACCTAGTCTGAAATATTTTTTTGTCGGTTCTTCCATGAAATCATCTCGCTCAATCCATAACTCATTACTAAAGGGCACTTGTCTTACACCAGCTTCTGTATCCTCTGGATTATTTTCGGAGCTTAACATCTCCTCCGCTTGCTCATAATTAGTAATGATTAATTTCACTGCATCCGTCACCACCATTCTACGTTGTGCAATTTTATTCAAATGCTCTCTCACACAAAATTCTAATAAACTAAAATCAATAATATTTTCACGCTTTGCAATACCTATGCGCTCACAAAAATCACAAATACTTTCAGGCGTATATCCTCTGCGACGCATACCACTAATGGTCGGCATCCTTGGATCATCCCAACTTGTCACATGTCCTTCGGTAACCAATTGTAATAATTTGCGCTTACTCATAATTGCGTAAGTCATATTTAGGCGCGCAAACTCATATTGTTTGGAAGGAAAAATACCTAATTGCTCAATACCCCAATCATACAAAGGGCGATGCGGTATGAATTCCAAAGTGCAAATGGAGTGTGTTATATTTTCAATAGCATCGCTTTGCCCATGGGCAAAATCATACATTGGATAAATACACCAAGTATCCCTAGTTCGATGGTGTGTTGCCCTTTTAATTCTATATAACAATGGATCACGCATATGCATATTCGGACTTGCTAAATCAATTTTAGCACGTAATACTTTGGTGCCATCCACATACTTACCTTCCTTCATTTCAGTAAATAATGCTAAGTTTTCGGCAATGCTTCGGTTTCTGAATTCATTCCCAGTGCCCGCCATGGTTGGCGTTCCTTTTTGAAGGGCAATTTCCGCTGGACTACTATCATCCACATAAGCCACTCCTTTTTCAATTAACTGAATAGCGTATTGATATAATTGATCAAAATAATCTGAGGCATAACATTCCTTTACCCAATTAAAACCCAACCATTGCAGATCCGCTTTTATACTATCCACATATTCCGTTTCCTCGGTTGCTGGATTGGTATCATCAAAACGCAAATTAGTAGCACCACCAAAACGGGTCGCTAATCCAAAATTCAAACATATACTTTTGGCATGTCCAATATGCAAATAACCATTGGGTTCGGGCGGGAATCGAGTCAAGACGGACTTACATTTCCCTTCCGCTAAATCATTCGAGATGATTTCTTCAATAAAATTTAAACTTTTTTCTTCGCTCATGAGTCACAATCAATTCGGGCAAAGGTACAAAATAGGCGTCAAATACCTACCTTAATTACAAAACAAACTACCCCCGATAACCATAGAGCTTTTGAACTTCCTTGACAATTTTTTCAAGCTCTTGATCATCCCCAGCAGGATCATATTGTTGCTTCAAACTACTTCCAAATACATAGGCAACTGCCTGCCACACACCAGCACTTAAACCACCTTTAAATTCTTTAATTAAATTATAACAATTATTACCGGTTTCTCGATTAATGAGCTTCATTAATACCTTTCCCTGATACACCGATAAATTGGTGATTTTATCTGCAAATTCTTTTTTTAATTCCTTTTCCCTTGATTTGATAATTTGCTTACGCTTATTTTCATCTTTTACATTTGCCAATGCTACATTCACTTCTGTAATTACTTTACTTGCCGATTTTGCATAGGGATAAGTTACATAAACCGCATTGCGAAGCCTTGTCCAATCCTTCCAATACTTTCTCCAGTAATTTGTTTGCTTAGCATCCACTTGTACTGTAGGCAACCAGGATTGTGGAATGGTATCCCCTTCAGGCGTAATAAAGGCTTCCACTCGAATAGTATCCGAAAATTGTTGTGCATGACTCATCACGGGACCTAACCCCATAATGACGATGATGACAATATATTTATGGATCTGCTTCATTGTTTTTAATTAATACCCTGTTTTCAAAGAGGTAACCTTTTTTATTTAGACTTTAACTTTTTCAATCGCGCATAGGAGGACATCATAAATCCAATAGTCATCACTACAATACCCAACCATAAAATATTTATAAAAGGAAACTCATACACTTTTAAAGTAATTAAATTAGTGAGCGCCGCAGATTCTTTAACCCCAATTTCTAAAATACCTTTCTTTTGATCTACTACTTTATTAAAGCTTAATACTAAGTTTTGTGCCTTTACGGTATCCAATTCTTGGTTCAAAGTCATCCCTTCTAATAAGATGCCTGGCTTTGCTTCATACTTTAAGCCCTCCTTTGACGTAACCGTCATTTGCAACACCAACTCATTGCTGCCCGATGCCGCTTTTGGATTTGGATTAATTAAAACATTATCCAACTTAATAGTTCCATTGCTATAAAATATGGAATCCCCAATAGCAATTTGATGTGACTTGAAGCTGATGGTATCTTCTTCACTGTGATCTTGGAAGGAAGTAACATAAACAAAAATGTCTTTATTCCAATAGTGTTTTGAAGATGGATTTGCGGAAAAACCTTCCATCTTATTATTTTTCAATACATCTGGATACAATAAAAAGCTTTGATCCGATTTTTTCTCTTTAAAGTTTAATTCAAAAAAACGTTTGTCTAAGCCATCCAAGGTATCTCTTTGATACGTGACCATATACTTGCCCATATCCGTTTCCACCCCTTCAAATAAAGTAATATTCTCTCTGGGATTCCCAGTAGGATTGTTTTTAGCATTATCTTCCTTTAAAGGAGATATACCTGTCGTATTCCAACTTAATACTGTTTTATTGGAAGAGGAGATTAATATACCCAACAACATCATTGTGAATCCAATATGTCCCACACTAGCAGCTGCTGATTTTAATTTACCCTTTAAAATATTGAACCAATAAAAAGCGTTTGCCACAATCCCGAATGTGGCGGCTACCACACCCACATATAAAGCACCCAAATAACCAATTCCTTTTTCTTCATAAGCGATGCCTATAAAATAAAAAATAATAGCGCTCAATATTGCAGTTACGATTAATGGCCATTTAATATTTTTGATAAAATTTTCCGCACTCGTGGCTTTGAATTTTAAATATTGTCCAATAGCAGTTAAAATTCCAATGATAATGGCAACAAAAATTTGTACTTGATTATGTGCGAAAGCCGGATCCTCCGGTGGCGCAATTTTAGTACCAAATATTTTATTAAATACAGGAATAGAAGTAATGGCAATAATTACTACAGCAGATAAAAATAAAACCAAGGAACCCACCAACATCCAAAATTCACGACTGCTTATTTCATCTTCTTCTTGTGGCTCTTTTAAATGCTTTAATCTAAAAATGAGTAACGCAAAATAGGGAATGACAAATATTAATAAATAACCAAGTAATTGTGCATTCATCCCCAAGTCAGTAAAGGCATGCACTGAAGTATCTCCTAAAATACCACTGCGTGTTAAAAAGGTAGAATATAACACCAACAAAAAACTTAATCCTAAAAACAAATAGGTTGCTTTTAAACTCGTTCCTTTTTTTCGATAAATCAAACAAGTATGAATGCCAGCAACTAATACCAGCCAAGGAACCAGGGAAGCATTTTCCACCGGATCCCAAGCCCAATAACCGCCAAAGTTTAAACTCTCGTATGCCCAAGCAGCACCCATCATGATACCTAATCCAAGTATACCCGCCGAAAAAGTGGCCCAAGGCAAAGCAGAATCCATCCAATTGTTATCTTTTTTCAATAACCCTGCTACGGCAAATGCAAATGGTATTGTGGTGGATGCAAAACCTAAAAATAATACGGGTGGATGTATCACCATCCAATAATTTTGTAAAGTGGTATTTAAACCTGTCCCATCTTTTACAAATTGTAAATAATCAGGGCGTGATAAAATAGGCCAAGTCATTTCATGTCTTAATAATATAAATGGACTACTGCCTAATTTGAAATCAAAAATATACAAGCCAACAATCATTGTTGCCAAACATACCTGCACAAAATTGACCACCATCATCACCCCATTGATATTCTTACCCCATTTCTTTGCCTTGGTCATTACAATTAATCCCAACACCGAATGCCAAAAACTCCACAATAAAAAACTGCCTTCCTGTCCTTCCCAAAAACAACTTAATAAATATTGAAATGGTAAACTTAAATCACTATGCGAATACGCATATTTATATTCAAAAAGATGATTGTAAATAAGATAAAACAAAACAAGGAAACAAGAAACAATCGAAATCGATTCAATAATAAATGCAGTTTTTGCTAATTTATTCCAATGAATTTCAGCTTCAATAGTCTGTGAATAAAATGCTTTTGCAAAAGCAAAACTTGCTAACAAGGCAGCTACAAATGAAAGAATGGCTAAAAAATAGCCGATTTGGCCAGGAAATAAATGTTCCCCAATAAATGTGGTGGTATTCATTAAAATATATAAAATGATTAATTACTAATAGTGACAGGTTGCTCCTTCATTGCATTTGGATTATCCTTGTATTTGGAAGGGCATTTCATTACAATGGACGAACATTCAAAAACATCCCCTTGCACCTTTCCTTTTAAAACCAACCGCTCTGACTTTTCCATATCGGTGGGCATGGTATTATGATATACCACGGCAATTTTTCCACCTAAGCTATCCTGGACATGAAATTTTAATAAATTAGGATCCTTAACTGGATCATAATCCACCGGTACCGATTTGTCCATCTTCACAATAAGATTCACAAACTTGCCTTCCTTTTGCTTCGCCGACGCAACGGTCTCATAACTACTCAAATCCCCCGTATAGCTAATTAACACGACGATCGAAATAGCAATTAGGACTAATAATACAACATGCATTTTCTTCATATTGCAAAGTTAACCAAACTGCGTTAAATTGCACCAAATTTTACACATCTCGAAACTACCCATTATGCGCGTATTTGACTATATCATTGTTTGCAAAAGCCCCGATTTTAAAAATGTGGATCGCATTAGCCAATTTATGCTTTTCATTTCGGTGATTTCCTTCAGCTATTCCATCTACTTAGGCTTATTTCCAAAGCCTGCATTGATTTTTGCCATCATGACTTCCAGCATTAGTTGGTGGATTTTTTGCATTTTTCAACGTAAAAGAGGCAGCATGCCCTACTACCGATTGGGATTGTTATTTGCATCCTGGGGCTGGTTTTTACAACCCAATGGCTTAATTATAGCTGGCATATTCTTAATTGCAGCCCTTTTTGAGCGCCAAGTAAAATTTCCCTATGAAATTGCAGTTGACCCAGCTGGGATTGTCATCAATACCTTTCCAAAAAAGCATATTCCTTGGGCGGCCATACAAAATTTAATGATCAAGGATGATTATATCACCATTGATTTTAAAAATAATTCCTTGATACAAAAGCAAATTAATGAGCCGGTTTCTGAAGCAACCACCTTAGAATTTAACAGTTTTTGTAAGGAACAAATACAGGCAAATACCCAATAGGCCATTGTAAGCACCTGATGCTTGCCCAATATTATTTGCACAAAAGCCTCCTATCTAATCCCTTATTAATACCTTTGCCCCATGTCAATAAATACATCTCCCTTTTTATTATACTCTGATGGTGAAGGGCAAATTTTTGAAGATACTAGTTTGTATGTAGCAGGCAGGGCTGGATGGGATGCCTATCCTATTCCTGTTGAAGATTGGATTGAATTACCCAATGGCGGAAACTTATATGAATTACCAGGTCGTCGTGGTATTGGTATTGATGTGGAAACGGGCGAAATGCGCCTTTGTGAACTAGGTTGGGCAGTGGCTGCATTTATTCCACCAGCGCACACTGGCTTATACGTTGCTGCATATGAAACCATGGAAAATGATGCCCCAACATTACCTTTATTTTGTTACACTGCTGTAGGTTGGTTGGATGGAAAAAACTATGTGCCTGCAGTGCGAATTGAAAAAGATATTAGACAGGATTGCGAAGGATATGATCAAGCTACTATTGAAATAGGAACACAACAATTACTTTCCTTATATAGTCAAAACCGATTAGTGAAACACTTAATGGAAAACTGTTGTCAAACCTATACCTGTCCAGCTGCCCGTAATTTAGCGATGGGCCGTTGGGAATGTCCAATACCCATTTCACCTGCATGTAATGCCAATTGTATTGGATGTATTTCCTTCCAACCTTTGGATGAAACCATTGTTTCTACCCAAGACCGATTAACATTTAAGCCAACCGCAGCTGAAGTAGTTGAATACACCGTGCCGCATTTAATGTCAGCCCCTTTTCCTATTGTGAGCTTTGGACAAGGTTGTGAAGGGGAACCCTTATTAATGTGGGAAACCATTAAGGAATCCATTATTGAAATAAGAAAACATACCGATAAAGGAAGTATCAATATTAATAGTAACGGATCCGATCCAAAAGCAGTGGCCGAATTAGCCGCAGTAGGTTTGGATAGTTTACGTGTAAGTTTGAATTCAGCGCGTGAAGATGTTTACAACGCTTATTATCGTCCAAACAATTACACATTTGCTGACATTAAAGAAAGTATTCGTGTGATGTCAGCTGCAGGAAAATGGACCAGTATTAATTATTTTGTTTTCCCAGGCATGACGGATAGTGTTGCAGAGTATGAAGCTTTAAGACAATTGATTATTGATACCGATTTGAAAATGATTCAATGGCGTAATTTTAATATTGATCCAGATTGGTATTTAGGGAAAATTGGATATACAGATATGGGTGAAATTATGGGCATCAAACAAATGATGGAATTAATTCAAGAAGAATTTCCAAATTTAAAATTTGGTTATTTCAATCCTCCAATAGAAAGAATCAAAGGTGACTATAGCGAAAATTTCGCACATCACTAAACCAACAAAATTGAAAAAACAATTTAACAAACAATACCAATTAGGCGCGCTACTAGCAATAACAGCAAGCTTTATTTGGTCGGGTAATTTTATTGTTTCAAGGTATGCGATACATTTAGCGGGCCCGTTAAGCTTAACATTTTTAAGATGGACGGTAGCCACCATTAGCATGCTTCCCTTTGCCTATAAAAATTTCAAGAACGAGTTACCTATATTCAAACAAAACAAAACCTACTTTTTTTTAATGGGGCTGGTTGGTATTGCAATTTATAATAGCTTAATATATACTGCTGGACATTATACTACGGCCATTAATATGGCACTCATCGGATCCATTATCCATCCTATTGTTGCCACTGTGCTTGCCGCAATCGTGGTGCACGAAAAACTACACTGGAAAAATGTTTCAGGGATTGCATTAGGGATTATAGGTATCCTGTTTCTAGTATCCAAAGGGGATATCAATAATATCATGCAATTTAAATTTGCTATAGGTGATTTATGGATGGTGGCTGCAGGTTGTTGTTTTGGCACCTACAATGTATTTGTAAAAAAAATGCCTGCAGGAATTTCATCGAATAGCTTTTTGCTTTGCATATTTGCTATTGGTGCCATTATTCTACTCCCCTTTTCATTATATGAAATGACTTTTGTGCAACCTATTCAATTTTCAGGACAATTTCTTTTGATCATCTTATATATAGGTATTGGCAATTCAACCATTGCTTACTTTCTATGGAATAGCGCCATCAGTAAGTTAGGCGTAGGTAAAACTGCATTATTTGGCACACTGATTCCTTTATTAAGTTCCATTGAAGCGGTGTTTGTGCTGAATGAAACCTTTACCTTATTTCAAGCCATCAGTGGTTTGATCATTCTATCAGGTATTGTTATTAATACCTGGCCTTCAAAAAAAATGAATGGATAGTACGCTCATATTATTATGCATTATTGCGTTTGTAGCAGGGTTTATAGATGCGATTGTTGGCGGTGGTGGATTAATACAAACCCCAACAGCATTAATTTTAATGCCCAATGAATCAGTCGCAAGCGTTATTGGTTCACTAAAAATTCCTTCCTTCGCAGGCACTTTTTTTGCTGCCAGGGAATACTTGCAAAAAGTTAAAATTCCCTTAAAAAGATTACTCCTATTCTCTAGCATTGCATTTGCTGCATCATTTATGGGATCCTATTGTTTAACCATCGTGAGCAACCAGTATATGAAACCTATCCTATTTTTTGTATTGGTGATGATTGCCATTTATACTTTCACAAAAAAAAGCCTAGGACAATCCAATACCCATCAAGCGCTGGTGTTTTCAACAAGCAAAGGAGCGCTACTTTGTTTGGGATTAGGTTTTTATGATGGTTTTATTGGCCCGGGTGCAGGAAGCTTATTAGTAATGGCTTTTATAAGTTTTTTAGGCTTTGATTTTTTGCAAGCCAATGCACATGCCAAAGTGGTGAATTTAGCTACCAACTTAGGATCGATTGTATTATTTATCATCAAAGGAAGTATTATGTGGTCAATCGCCATCCCCATGGCCCTTTGTAATGCAGTTGGAGGAATAGTAGGATCCAAAATGGCCATTCAAAAGGGAAATCAGTTTATTCGTACTGTTTTTTTAATGGTGATTATCGCCACCCTTTGCAGATTGGGTTATGATGTATTTTTCCATTAATTTTAAGCTATGGAATTAAATTTTGAACAACAAAAAAATATTAAAGCAGGAATTTACACCAGCATTATATGCGTGTTACTTTCCTTGTTGTTTTTTATTTTTAATTGGAATCAAGCTGCACCCACGATCATTCCGCCTGAGTCAAGTTATATGGAAGTGAATTTAGGGAATAGCGAAACAGGTGCGGGCGATATCGCACCAAAAAGTAAAGATGCCCCTGCGCCAGAGATTGGGAATTCAAAAATGGTAAAAGCAAGTTCTAATACCAACGCCATTAAAATTAACAATAGCGTCACTGATGAAAATGACGAAGCGATAAAATCATCCAATGCCAAAAATAAATTAAAATCAACTCCTGTTCTTCCAGCACCAAAACCAAAAGCACTGATGGGTAAATACGCAGGCGGCAATGGCAAGGGCGGTAATAACCAAGACAGTTATAATGAGGTGAAAGACCAAGGGATTGCAGGTGGCAAAGGTGATCAAGGAGTTGCCAATGGTAGTATTGATGGGAAAAGTTATTCTGGTGAAGGCGGTCCATCTGTAACCAAAGGTGACAGACGTATTACCAAAGCCTACTTGTTTAATGGCGATGTGGAACCTGCTACTATTTATGCTGAAATTGAAGTGAATCCATCAGGCACAGGCCGTTTTGTCCAAATTGTAAAAGGTTCCTCATCCAATGATAGTAAATATAAAAAAGCAATTGTTCAATACCTGACTAAAATTAGCTTTGATACTTCCGATCATAGTTCCAATGTGACTGTCAAATTCAAGTTTGAAAACCAATAAAATTTTCAACATTTAAAATGTCCTATCAAGACACCATTGACTACTTGTATAGTCGCCTCCCCTTATTTAGTCGTATTGGCCCTGCTGCAATAAAGGCGGACTTGCACAACACCATTGCTATTTGTGATTTGTTGGGCAACCCCCAAAATAAATTCAAAACAATACATATTGCAGGCACCAATGGAAAAGGCTCCACTAGTCATATGTTGGCATCCATATTACAAGAAGCAGGATACAAAACCGGATTATATACTTCCCCACATTTGTATGATTTTAGAGAGCGCATCAAAGTGAATGGAATCATGTGCTCTGAAAAATTCGTAACTTCTTTTACCAATAAAATGAAACCTTTTATTGAAAAAGTGGCACCCAGTTTTTTTGAAATCACCGTTGGAATGGCTTTTGAATACTTTGCTGATGAAAATGTAGATATTGCCATCATTGAAACTGGATTAGGTGGCCGATTAGATAGCACTAATATCATTAACCCAATT
>Ga0208942_1000909_pt1 | contig 11234 bp, 12 predicted proteins | sample GreLakmeSU08MSRF_FD_187704 | JGI IMG/M metagenome (GOLD analysis project Ga0208942, IMG submission 187704) | Freshwater lentic microbial communities from great Laurentian Lakes, MI, USA - Great Lakes metaG SU08MSRF (SPAdes) | ecosystem: Environmental > Aquatic > Freshwater > Lake | place: Great...
ATGAACCTGTCAACACCCAGCAATGATTGACAACATGCGCAGCAAAAGTTCGCACCTCTGTGAGCGGTGCGTTTTTGGCACCTGCTAGTTGGGCTTCGCTAATCGCTCGACATAACTGCCCATAAGCACCGACTCCTTTGGCCAAGAACACCACGTCGCCAGCCCCAACTGCTCCGCTAAAACCACTGCACCACATCTCTGCACCAAAGACAGTTGGTAGGCCTACTGCTCGTGCTGCTTGAGCAAACCGAACAACGCCATAAAATCCGTTGCGATCGGTCAGGGCGAGCGCCCCTAGCCCAAGTTGGGCTGCACATTCAGCGAGTTGTTCGGGATGAGATGCCCCGGCTAAAAATGAAAAATTTGAGCGACAATGCAGCTCTGCGTATGCGACCATCTGGTCATCGTAGCGAACATATGTTCGTTTCTAACCAGCGATCCCTGCCCGGCAGACCAACAATGCGCCCAGTAATCCGTCATCAGCAATTGCCACGGCCTGCTCCCACTCGAACCACTTGACATCTTGGCTTTCTTCTGGCCCAGGTTTTGGAGTCTCGTACGGCGCTGTCACGACATAGCGCACATCAAAATGCGTATGACCACGTGGACCGGGATGCACATCGACATGAATGAAGTGTGCGCCCGCGATGGGATGCGCCACAACAAGGCCAGTTTCTTCGTGTGCTTCTCGAAGCGCCGCATCGGCAGGAGTTTCTCCGATCTCAATATGGCCGCCTGGCTGCAACCAGAGATTGAGACGTTTGTGCAAATGCAAGACAGTGGCCGTTGGATCGATGAACGAATCGACAACGATTGCCGAAGCTGTGACATGCAATGGTCCAGCGTCTTCATCACATGGGCGCAACAAAGTGGGAACAACATCCAAAAAGTGCTGTATCGAATCGCGTTCTCGTTGATCAATTGCCTTGTGTGTACGCAACATGCTGAGGAGTTGTTGCATCATGCTCCCCACGCTAGTCGTATGACGCACTGATATACCATTGACGATTCTCAATCGTCAACAGCACCAGATACTGCACTTGTGTATAGGGATGCTGAACCAATACTTGTAATCGCGCCAAACGGCGGCGGCGCATCGGATCCCACCATCGTTCTTCTACGGGCCACGGACCAGCGAATTGTTGTACTGCATAATTATCTACGTCTGCTGAGCGTGCACTGCTATCAAGCAATGTGCTCTGCACGCGTAGAACGCTTGGTGTTTGCAGTAGTTCGTGACGCCCGGTGATCACTACCATCGCTCCGTCCTTGTCTTGCAATTGCACTTTTTGTGGCTGTGAAAACACAATCGCTGGCCAAGGAGCAGGGACTGAACCGGTCCAGTGTTGCTCTGCTCCGCGTCCGCTGTTGACACGTTCTGAACATGCGACATGATCTCGAATATCGACACTGCCTATTGGTACTTGCAAAAAAACTTGCGCGACATCACGTCCACCTTGCCATTCTGGAACAGTTATTTCAACATCTGCATGCACAGAAATAGCAAGTGCAACACTTCGTAGTGCGCGTTCAATATGTTCTTGACGACCACCCCACAAACTCTGCTGCTGGGCATCAATAGGACGCACATCCATGGGCGAAAGTTGCACTCGCGTAATGCCGGCCGTTGCTGCCATGTCTGCATCGGCGCCGAGCCAGCCATCTAGTTGCCACCGAATGCGTTCTAGAACTGCTGCCTCACTAAACCCACGAGGCTGATGCCACATCCGCTCATTGTGCTCACCGTGGTCTGTCTCAAAAAGCATGTGTAACCGAATGCACTGCACGGCATGGCGCTCAAGTGCTTTGATGAGATCGTGCGACGGTTCACTCATCGCTGCCACCACTATGCCACTGGTCGCGACTGGGTCTTCAAAGACATGCTGAATGACGTAATCAATTGGCGCAATGTCGGGCACCAACACGCTGATATCAAAACCGTGGACAATGCAATGCAAGCGTTCGCCAAGCAGACCAAATCTGTCGATAAGTTCGCGTTCTGTTAGTCCAGCGACTGCTCGTATTGTTGTGAGGCCGAGCCGTTGCAATAAATCAATTGTGTCTGGGTCTATGTCGGCGCATATGCCAAGCACGCCAGTGGGTAGCAGACCAAGAAAAGTTTCTGATCCACCAACCGAGACAACACAAGGTGAACCAGAAAAACATGATTGGTGTGCCGCTGCCAAGGCACCCACGCGACCATCAGCAATTCCGACCCCGTGAGACACTGTTAACGCTTGGTCTGCACAGAGCCCGTGTAATAAATCTCCGAGAGCATCATCGCCGCCGAAATACGGCGAAGGGCCCCTCGTTGCAAGCAACGCGACACCAGCAGTATCTACATGAATAAGCGGAGCAACGCTAGACAGCGCACGAACGACGGGCTCAAAAGCGCGGTGTGCCCTATCTGAATCGTCATGACCAGGTATCTGGCTCCAGTTTGGAAAAATAATTGCTGCGGTGCGCGTGGCGCTCAACATGTGGTTTGTACAAGTTGGTGAGATGACTGCGGCAACAGCACGAGTTGTGGTTGCATGCCGTATGCGCGCCGACCTTCGGTGACAATGGTGACTTCACGCTGACGGGCGTGGCCACTAAATGTCCATCGCGGTGACGCTATACGCAAAGTGATGTCGACCGGAAAATCATATGAATTACCAATCACGACCATTACTGCAGATTGTGCTTTAACACGTGCTGCAAGTTTGCGTGCATCTGCAGTGCTGCACCGTGGCGATGCAGTCACGACAACATCAATACCATCAACTAGTGCGCCCATCATGCGCGACCAATGCGCAGTTACCCGACTGGTGTCAATGCACAGCAATCTTTCGAGTGCTATTCCGTATTCGCGAGCTGACAGCAAACCTGCACGTGGCACGTCAACAACCGCCAACCATGAACCCTCAGATACCGCCCGTGCAACGAGTGCCCACGCCAGTGACGATGCGCCAACACCAGTGCATTGATACACGCAACCGCGCTCAAGTGCACCCCGCGGCAAGACCGCATGCAACGCATTGTTGACAGGCAAGAGACCGTGCTCTGCGTTTCGTTCTGCCAGATCACGCCCAGACATGAGATGGGGGCTTATTGGTATGGCCGCCAAGCCGGGACGAATCATGTTCACCATCGTAGCGAACATATGTTCGTATTTACGAAATAGACCCCTGTGTTCTTCTTGCTTTATTTCGAGAACTCGCCACCAGTTCTAGTGCCGCAACAAATGAACGAGCGTCTGGTGCCCACTCATCTGCGCCCAGTTCGCGCGCGGCTGCCTCAGAGGTGATTCCTCCACCACCAAGAAACACACACGTACCAACCGCCATGACATCTCGCAATTGCACGATTAAATCACTCACCAATACACAAGATTCAGCAGAAGTAACACTGACTCCTACCGCCAGAACGTCGTCGTAATGACGCGCGGCCGATATAAACGACTCAGTCGGTAGGTCTGCACCTAAATCGTGAACTTCAAAGCCCGCCAATCGAACGACATCTGCCAAGATCGCGATTGCCAATGAGTGCCGTTCTCCGGGTGGAGCGCCAAGTAATACGATTCCGCGCGCACGCCCACGACGAGCAGCCTTAGCACCTAAGCGAGCAACAAGTCGAGTAGCAATAGTGGTGGCTCGGTGTTCGACGTAGATCTCAAGTTCGCCACGGTGCCAACGCTCACCAATCGATGCCATCGCTGGCGATAAGACATCGAGATACACCTCTTCAAACTCTATTGCTGAATCAATGGCTGCCTCTAATACCGACCATGCACCTGCGCCATCACCGGTCAACAAACATGCTTCAAGACGATCGTGCCACGGTGCCTCACGTCGACTCTTATTTTTCTTTACCGTTTGCGTTGACGATTCTTTGCTTTCATTTTGCTCGGCCTGAAATCGCTGCAGTTCTACTTCTGCAACTTTCCAGATGCCACTTTCTTTTTGAGCAGACAATCGGCCATGTCGCATGTATCGATATGCAGTCATGTAGTGAACACCCAAAATGTCAGCGGCATCCTGCAGCGAGACATATCGCTGCTCAGACGAACTCATACAGCAAGATTAGGTTCGGCGTGAGCGGCTGTTACGACTTTGCCCCACATGTTCATCGTGTTGGGCAAAAATTAATCGAGATTTTGCTACGACCCTGTCAATCGCGCACGAGCATCTTTACTGCGCTGAAAGAGATGCGGGGGCACACGAGGATCAAGGACTTCACCATCTGAGGTAACCGTTGATGCTGCTTCAGCCGCTGGTGCTTCGACCTGTGCCATGAGTGATTCAATACTCGGTGGCTCCATTCCGGGTTTCCAGTATTGATAAAGATCCCGCACAATGTCTGTCAAGCCCACTTGAGTTGCGCCGAGTGCGAGCTGCACCGTGACGATATTGCTGAAGACATGAACCGATGCCACTTGCCCTGACTCTAAAAACCGCCTCGAGATAACTGCCGCGGGTCTGGTTCCTTTGCAGTCCTCAACGGTTGTGAAGTTCTCATGGCCCTGCCCTGTCAATGACCGATTGGTCTCAAATCGGACCATCCGTGCTGATGCACTGGCTTTTTCTTCAACGGCGACTGGCTGACCCACCCTTGAGACGATAGTCAATAACGACCTACGAGCACGGCTTCGCAGAGCAGATTGCTGGACAGTACGATAAAAAGTGCACAGAACGAGATTCGTCTCGTCGAAATAAAGGGGTTTTATGGCCGAGATCACGCTTGAAGATTTTGAAAAAGAAGCACGCAGTTTTTTGGATGCCAACGCCGAACGTCGCGAAGAAGAGAAGGCGTTTGTTTGGGGTGAAGGTGCAGACATGATGGGCGCCTTTGAAGAACGATCACGCGAATCCGAAGAACGCATAGTTGGTGATGCCAAGACCTGGCGCGGCAAAAAATTTGCTGCCGGATTCGGTTGGATCACTGGTCCAAAAAAGTTTGGTGGACGCGAACTGCCCGGGGCATTTGACAAGGCTTACTCCCGACTTGAGGCGCAATATCGCACGCCCAACGAGTCAATTTTTGGAATCGGTTTAGGAATGGTTGCCCCAACAATTTTAGCCCACGCCACAGATGAAGCCAAGGAGCAATACCTCACCGCGATGTGGAGCGCCGACATTGTCGCTTGCCAATTATTTAGTGAGCCAGGTGCGGGCAGCGATCTTGCATCTCTCAGCACAAAAGCGCTTCGTGATGGCGAAGAATGGATCATCACAGGACAAAAAGTCTGGACCTCTGGAGCGCAGTATTCAGATATCGGTGAGATTATCTGTCGAACCAATCCTGACTTGCCAAAGCACAAGGGTCTCACGGGCTTCATCGTGGATATGCACGCACCTGGTATTGAGATTCGACCACTTCGCCAGATGACAGGTGGCGCAAGTTTCAACGAAGTTTTCTTCAACGAAGTTCGTGTGCCAGATAGTCACCGACTGGGCGACGAAAACAATGGCTGGAACGTTGCATTGACAACTCTCATGAACGAACGCGCATCCATCGGAGGCGGTGGAAGCACTGCATCAAACGCTGACAATCCACTTATCGTGCGCCTGATCGCAATGGTGCAGCACTTTGGATTAAATAACGACCCTCTCGTTCGTGATGAACTAGCCGCACTCATTACTGGCTATCGCGTGGCAAGTTACAACAACCAACGAGCCATGGCCAAGATTCGGTCAGGGCAGACTCCTGGTCCAGAAATGTCCATTGCCAAGATGGCGCTCACGATCAACCAAACAAAACTCGGCAACTTTGCTGCTCGCGTGTTGGGCCCACGAATTCAGGCCGACACTGGCGAGTGGGGAACCTACTCGTGGGGATCTCTCCTGCTTGGAACACCAGGATTGCGAATCGCCGGCGGTTCTGATGAAGTCATGCGCAACATCGTTGGTGAGCGCGTGCTTGGTTTGCCAAAAGAACCTGGCATCGACTCAGTCTCACCATTCCGCGATCTGAAAATTTCAGTAACCCAGAAATAGTTTCGTTCGCCGCGCTCTACTGCTCGGATTTTCCGGTTAAGTTCCAGGACAGACGATGATGGGGAGTTGGCCCATATTGTTTGATTGCATCCGTATGAACACGGGCGCCGTACCCCTTGTTTGATGCCCATTGATACACAGGATACTGCTCATGCAAAATGCGCATCATCGCATCGCGTTCGACCTTGGCAATGACACTTGCCGCAGCCACCGAAGAACAATCACGATCTGCTTTTTGTCGCACAACAATGCGCGAGGTACACACTAATCCGTCAGCACTCAGCGGTCGCTGTGGTCGTACAAGCCAGTTGTAGTTGCCATCCAGAATCACAACATCCGGAACTATTCCCAGCGCCGCTAGTGCTCGCTCTCCGGCCAAACGCAATCCAACAAGAATTCCGTACTCATCAATCTCTTGCGAGGTTCCGATTCCGGTGGCATACGCAGTTGCCCATTCACGACTTGGTGCAACGAGTTCTTCGCGTTGCTGCGCTGTGAGCAACTTGCTGTCTGCAAGTCCTTCTGGTGGCTCGGCACACGTGCGTGTCATCGCCACGATGCCCACCATCACAGGGCCAGCAAGTGCACCTCTTCCTACTTCGTCAATACCAGCCACCACAGTGCGGTCTGTTATGCACAGGGACTTCTCCAGTTCACATGTTGGATATATGCGCGTCAACGAAGACTTCGACACTATGAGGAGCCCATCGGCGCTTCAAGAAGTGCTTCCCCTGATGCTTCAGTTGATGACCACGACGAGTCAGCACGTCCACCAGTGACAACGAGGCCTGGTTGACCATGGACTTCCCACAACACTGCTGGTCGTGCGCCATGCCATCTGACTGCATACGACACATGTCTGTGTGCGTCAGCCACCAATCGGTGACATTCAAAGTTTTGTCCCCACCACGGTTCGGGAATACCTCTGGGGAATAACTTGACTATTGCGCCACTTGCCGATGGCTGCGCCAACAAAGATTCCAGCCACGCTGCCAACAAATGATCTTCTGGTGCCTCGGCAGGAATTGGTTCAACAGGATGATCAACCAAACGCAACCATGCACGCGCAATGTCATCAACTGCTGCATCTTCGTGATGGCGTGCACAGACACTCGCCGCAGTTGACAGCAAGTGTTCTGTGTCCCATGCCAACTGGGTTGATTTGCGTTCACGCTTCACGCGTCGTTCTACAACGCGCACAACATCTAAAATACTGTCAGCACCAAAGTCACCTAATCGGATGCGCTCAATAACTGCGTGCTCGGCTGCCATGTCGAGATCACTCTCATCCAACAACAGACGAGTACGCACCGCAGTAAGTCGAGAACAGAGTGACTGGTCAGGTAGCACCATTCGTGATGCGACCTCACATGCTGTCTCCCATCCGTTTAAAACTTGCATGTATCCGGCAATTGCAGTCGGCAGTTGGCCGGCATGGGGCTTGTTGTGTAGCAATGCAGTGCGCACGGTTGCCTGATGACCAAGTGGCAAAACAAGGCTGTTGCTTGGCATCTCAATACCTTGTGGCACAACATCACTTGGTGGATGAGTTGTGAGCACATCGTTGCGACTTAGTGCAATCACCACTGGCAGAGTTGACTCGTTGACAAACTCCATCAACGTCATGCCGCCCATATCCGCAACGCAGAAAATACGTTGCACAATGTCACCCCCGGGCACATGAAGACGAGTCTCGGCAACAGGCGTGCCAGCCAGCCACTTTTGTCGTAGCGTCGGCTCGTTTTCTGGAACATACCAACGATCATCGGCGGCAACGCGCCACAACACAGGAGCCGAACCATCACACGGAATCAACATTCCGCTGTTGGTGACCTGAGTTCTCCAATGAGTTCCGCGTACGCCAATCGTGTCATGGGAGTGACCGCTCATATTATTTCTGATTTTGATGTACGTGACATCAGCGCAGTGAGCGCCTCCTTAGCAGTTGCTCCATCGCGACACACTGCAACAACTTGTTCAGTGATTGGCATATCAACGCCGTGCCGTATGGCAAGTTCAAGAACCGAGGGCGAGCTCTTCACTCCTTCTGCGATCATTGACATCGAAGACAAAATATCATCAAGTGATTCTCCCTGGCCCAATCGCACGCCAACTGTGGTGTTGCGACTTTTCATTGATGAACATGTTGCGATCAAATCCCCCACGCCTGCAAGCCCAGACAACGTCGGAGCGCTACCACCCATTGCCATGGCTAGCCGTGTCATTTCAGCCAATCCGCGAGTGATCAGGGTCGCCCTTGAGTTCTCACCGAATCCCATTCCAGAAGCCATGCCAGCCGCAATTGCAATGACATTTTTTACAACACCAGCGATTTCGCATCCAACGACATCAGAATTCGTATACACGCGCAATGTTGCCGAAGAAAAAATATCCTGTAACTGAACAGCAACGTCTGCTTCATTAACTGCCACCACGCATGCCGCTGGTTGACCAAGAGCGATTTCCGATGCCAAGTTTGGGCCCGTCAAAACTGCTACCGGATGTCCCGGCATGACATCATGAACAACCTGGCTCATGCGCAATAACGTGCCACGTTCAAGACCTTTTGCCAAACTCACGATTGGCACTTTGGTGCTAATAAATGGCGCTGCTTGCGCTGCAATATTACGAAATCCGTGTGACGGCACTGCCATCAAGACAATGTCTGCTCCTCCGACGACTTCGGCGAGGTCTGCAGACGCCTGCAATGTCTGATGTAACACAATGTCAGGCAAATACACCTGATTGCAATGAGTCCGATTGATGCTCATTGCCACATCGGGTTGTCTGGCCCACAACATGACTGATGCGTTAGCCGCACACAGTGATGCAACTGTGGTTCCCCATGATCCAGCTCCGACTACGGCAACGCGTAGACCAGCAGGATTCGTCATGGCATCAGGATAACTGTCGGAGTACTCCGACTGCCTCCCCCTAGGCTGGCGAGGTGCGAGTAGCGCTTGTTGTCCCGATGAAATCATTCAATATTGCCAAGGGGCGACTCTCTGACGTGCTCGACGCCAACGAGCGCCAACAACTCGCCCGTGATTGCGCACAAGTTGTTCTTGACGCAGCAGGAAACTGGCCCAAATACGTCGTTTGTGACGCTGATGACGTTGCGAATTGGGCAAAAGAGATTGGTGCACACATCGTGTCGTGCCCCACACCTGGGCTTGATGTAGCAGTTGCCGCCGGAATAACCGCAGCGATCGCAGATGGCGCACAACATATTGTGGTGGCGCACGCAGATCTTCCACTCGCTCACACATATCAACATCTCGTCTTAGACGCACAAGTGGCATTGGTGCCAGACCGTCACATGGATGGCACAAACGTCTTGAGCTTTCCGGCCGACATGCGATTTGCAACCGCATACGGTCCCAAAAGTTTTACGCGCCATCAAGAAATTTTGACAACACTTGGACATCGATACGTTGTTGTCAATGATGAAGAACTGTCACTCGATCTTGATACAGCCGATGATCTCACCGAACTGAGGAAACGAACATGAGCGCCAACGATCCTGGCCAAACACCACTGCAGTCCGTTGGTGCCTGGACCTCCAACATCTCCGTTCCAAAAATAGTTTTGGCTATTGGAGCGCATCCAGATGATATTGAATTTGGATGCGGCGGAACACTTGCAAAATGGTCATCTGCAGGATCCATTGTGCATCACCTCGTGCTCACCGACGGATCCAAGGGCACCTGGAATCCCGATGCTGACATCACGGCACTCATCGCCCAACGACAAATCGAACAGTCCAACGCCGCGCGTGCTCTTGGGGCAACAGGCTCAGTCATATTCCTCGGTCACACTGACGGAGAACTTGTGCATTCCCCCGCTGTGGTTGAACAGATCTGCTTACATATTCGACAACTGAAGCCAGATGTTGTTCTGACTCACGATCCCTGGAAGCGATATCGCTTGCACCCAGATCATCGCAACGCCGGAATGAACACCTGCGATGCGATTGTCGCTGCTCGTGACCCGCATTTTTTGCGTCATCAAATTTTAGAACTTGGTGCTCAGCATCATCGTCCCGACGCCTTGTTGTTATGGGAGGCAGACGAGGCTAATCACGCAGAAGACGTATCGGCGTTCGTCGATATCAAACTTGATGCGTTACTCAAGCATGCCAGCCAATTTGAGAGCACAATGAAAGCCACCGATGATTCCGGAATAAAGAAATTCCGTGAGCGTATTCAAGAACGCATGACCGAACTAGGCGTGCCCTATTCATTTGATGCCGCTGAGGTTTTTCACTACATGAACCGCCTCTAGCCACCAAACTGTCCAGGTTGTCGCCCTTCTCCGGGTGGTCCCGCAAAAGCTTGTGCGATATTCATCCAATCACGCGCCAAGTCACCATGAATTTCAAGATGCACATCATTTATGTGACGGCGATGCGTCACCACTTGACAAAAGTCGAGCGCGTCTCCGCTCACGCTGTGTGCTGCGTCGTCACCCCATCGCCATATTGTCCCATCAGGTGCGTTCAGACGCACGCACACCTCACCAGTGGGTAATTCACGTCGATGTGCAATGTACGAGAACGCACGCGCACGCACGCCTATATGAGCGATGTGACGCAGGCGCAGCGTGGGAAGCACCTGCACGCTCAGCGCATCTGCCACGTCATGCGCGTGGGCCCATGTTTCCATGACGCGTGCCGTCACCATTGATGTGGCTGACATCGACGGACCGTACCATTGACACCGTGTCTCTGTTGGCACTCCCTGTCCTGCCGTGCACAGAGATGTATTTGCGTCTACCCACCACTTCAGAAGACTTGCGTGAGAACGCAGACGTTCTCGCTGATGAATATCCACACCTGATGACTGAAGAAATTTAAGATCCTCAGAAAAACGTGCCGGGTCTGTCATGGACCAAAGCGCACGCTCGTCAAATAAAGCGAGATGAATGATTTGATCGGCGATACACCAACCGGGTGCAGGTGTTGACATCAACCAATCGTTATCCGCCAATGGTTCAATCAATCTCAAGAGAGACTCTGCTTCGGTTCGAAGATCCTGCACAAGCTGCGCGATGTCAGTGCTCATATCTTGATTCTTTCAAAGATGTTCCCGAAAAGCAGAAACGAGGGGCTTTCGCCCCTCGTTCCTTGACACTCTGAACCGATTGGTTCTGTGATGAAAATAGTAGAGAAGGACTAAGCCTTCTTTGCTGCTTTCTTCTTGCGCTTTGCAGGAGCCTTTTTCGCTGCTGCTTTTTTCTTGCGCTTTGCAGGAGCCT
>Ga0208942_1000915_pt1 | contig 11179 bp, 15 predicted proteins | sample GreLakmeSU08MSRF_FD_187704 | JGI IMG/M metagenome (GOLD analysis project Ga0208942, IMG submission 187704) | Freshwater lentic microbial communities from great Laurentian Lakes, MI, USA - Great Lakes metaG SU08MSRF (SPAdes) | ecosystem: Environmental > Aquatic > Freshwater > Lake | place: Great...
CGTAACGCCTGGTAGAATGTTTGTTGCAGAAGGTTCACCACCTCCACCTCCTCCGCCAGGTTTTGGTGGTCGAGGTAGGGTAGCTGAAGAAGTCGTAACGCCTGGTAGAATGTTTGTTGCAGAAGGTTCACCACCTCCACCACCTCCTCCTGGGAGAGGCCTTCTTTCTTCAGCTAGAGGCTCTTCAGCTAGAAGAGGATTAATTCCCAAATCTTCTGGGGGTAGGAGATTAATGATTGGTGGCGCCTTGGCAGTAGCGGCTAGTGTTGTTGCATTTTCAAGAGACAAGAAAGAAGAAGAAAGACAAAGATATTACTAAAATGTCAAACAAAGATTACACACAAATATACGATTTAATCTTTACCTCTTTAAAGGTTGATGGTATCACTCAAGAGGTTGCTCAATCGTCTGCTAGAAGAATTACTGACGCTGTTTGGGATCTTCATCTTTGTTTAAATTTTCGTAAACAAAGTTTTCAACAAACTATTGATGTCGTGAAAGATATAGTCGAATCTCAATTGAGCTGATATACTGTACACTCATGCGGGTATAAGTTAATGGTAGACTAACATGTTTCCGACCTGTTCGTGGGAGTTCGATTCTCCCTACCCGCTCCATTCAGAAAAACTTAATTACTATCATAGTATATTTTAAATTTTAAATTAAAGGATAATTTTGTTTTATGACTGCAAACATTAATGGTATTAGCGGTTCTACCGGTTGGAAACTGCATTTCGACCCAATAAATAACAACCCAGAAACTTTTAATGCAATAGAATCGCATTTAAGGAATACTGCTAGAATTCAGTTCAAAGGTGGCGGTGATCTAGGAAACAATCATGGTGAGGGTAAATCATACACAGCCTATCCACAATCTCTAGAGGAAAGAGATAGAGTAATAGCAGCTCTGCACCATAAGGATACGGGCGTATCTCATCTATTAGCTCCAGCAAATCCCGTAGAGGGTAACATGCAATTTACCGATAATATTACAGGTAGATTTACTACTGGTTATAATTTTATAAGTTCTTCAACTGGTGAAATTGATTGGTCTAGAAGTGCAGCCAGTCCTCAAGAAGGCCTTCATTCGGTTGCAAGATTGCGTGAGACAGGCGAAGTCAATCGCTACATTAAAGACAGTTGGAATACTCCTTGGTCATCTAAACCGCCTGGCATGGAAGCCATGAGAACATCACAAGATGAAATAGTTGAAGATATTGCAAGTTTAAAAACAAATCATCCAGCTGTTCACGAATTGATGGTTGGAAAACCTGGATACAATAGCCCATACCCAGTTCACTTACCTGGTGTAAGCAATTCTTCACCTTCTAAGGTTAATTTATTAGAAGTGGGTAGAACTTTAGATCCACGCTTTGGTGAAGGCATGCCACAAGAAGTAGCCGATGCTTTTGCTAACGATGATATCCAAAGACTATTTAGAACTTCTAAACACGCTCCTCAAAGAACTCCAAATCAAATTATCCCACAAAAAGCTGACAAGTATGGCGATTATCAAGGCTCTATTTATGTCCAACATAAAGATGGAAGAGTAGCTAGATTTAAGAATCCAGAGGTTGCCTTGGATCAAGGTGATATGCGCCATGCTGGTTGGCAAGCAAAAACTGCTGGTGTTGAAGGAAGATCTCCTTTCTTTGATCAAGCGCATGTTATAGATATTGATTCATATAGGGATGACCCAGTTAATTCTGCAGTTGCACAAGCAGTTGAAGTAAGTAAGAGGGCTAATCCAGGTGCCACGAACCTTCAGAACACAGACCACTTAGCTAATCTAGCAAGACACAATATGTCTAGCGTAGCAACGCCCACTACTTCTCAAGCCTCAAGTGTCTTGGGAGGAACTATATTTGAAACAAACAAGCCTGGATCAACTGCGATAGATGCAGGCTCAACGCACATGGGTGATAGAGTTACAGATATTTATGAAAGTACAGGAGAAAGATTTTTCTTTCAAGGCGATACAACACAAAATGTTCTTGGGGATGTAAGCCCTGAGCCAATAAGTAGTTTTCTTGAAAGACGTTCAAGACCTATCTCAAGTGCTGCATCTGGAACCACTGCAGCAGCTACTGCTGCGCCAACGCCTAAGAAAGATATGTTGGCTTTAGCAAAACAGCTTCGCCCAGATGTAGAAGAGGGAATGCCTGAAGAGGTAAGCGCAGCTTTTAAAGAAGGAAGAGTAAAGAAAATTTTTAGAACCGACACCTCAGGTTTTACCAATAAAAAACTCAGGGGTGGTGCAGGCAACACTGATGCTGGGGGACATTCTATTTATGTCGTTGATGATAAGGGCAGAATAGCAAGAATGGGAAAATATGGTGCAGGGTGGAATGATCCAAGGGTCACTGGCACTACAGCAAAAAGCAAATCACCATGGTTAGAAGGTGGTTTTGGATCAACACCCGATGGTGGTGCCTCGAATGAGGAGATGTTAGTCAATAGAGATAAGATTGCAACCGGAGAGGTAAGGCCCGGTGAATCAATGGTTGAATACGATACACCACGGTGCCAGTCATGGGGGATCACGGAGTCCACACTGGTTCACGTGTTACAGATGTCTACGATGATACTGGACAAGGAGTAGTTACAGAAAGAAAACTTGGCGTAAAAGATTCGACAAAAACCCGTAAGATAAAAGATTTTGAAAAAGAACTTAACATATCAGATGGTATAGTAAGATTAAAATCTGAATCCGCTAAACCCACAACAGAATCTAAACCTGTATCAGAAGCAACAACTACAGCAGCGGGTAGACCAGTAATCAAAGTTGGTGAAGTTGTAGAATCAAAAGGAGAAAAAGTAAAAAAATCTGGTCTCCGTGGCACAGCTCTTGGAGGCAAGGATAAAGACGACAAAACAATTTCAGATGAAATAATAGATGCAGCTTTGTCTAGCGGTTCCACCAAGAAAAAAGGCGAAGAAGAAGAAGAAAAAGATATTGACGAAAAAGTACAGGATAAAATATCTGAAAAAATAGAAGAAGAACTAGATCCAGTTGCAAAAGCAGAAGCTTTTGTTGACAAAAAAGCCGAAAAAGCAAAGAAAGACTTAATCGATAATCTATTTGAAGCGGACAATGCGGATTTTGAAGACAAAACAAGTGCTGCCACATCAAAAAGAATCGTCGATGCGGGAGGAAAAACAGATCCAAGTACCCCTGCAGCAAGAGCGGTCCTCTCTGCCGATTCGGCAGCAGACGGAGCGCTTTCGAGCATGACCCCCCGACGAGCAACACAAACCTTGATGAACGACGTAGCAGATGTAGCCAAAAACGTTCTTAAGGGATCAAAAAATTCCAAGAACCTCAGACTTGCAGGTACAGCCGCACTGTTCTCAGCCACTGGTTGGGGTATTGGAAAAGTAGTAAATAAAAAACCAAAATCCAAAGAGAATTCCGTTGAAGAAGAGGAAGACATCAGAAAACAACTGATGAGAGACGGCTAAAATCTCGTTGACATTATTAGGGATATGTAGTACTATATATAAAGGCCCTATTTTAAAGGAAAGTATGCAAAACTATTGGCTTTCAAATATTGGTTCTCAAGTTAAAAAAATGAAAAGTATACAAGAAGCTGTCCATAAAAGTAACTCTATGGATATGTCAAAAATGAAAATGGCTGCCGCCGAAAGAGAATTTGCTGACGCTCTGCTAAATATTGCAAAAAAATACGGTAAGCTTTCTAACAATGACGGTAATGGAATATGGGTTGGCTATGTTCCGGAAGAAGAAAATGATAACTATGATATTGGTGTGCGCTGTGAAAATTGTGTGCTTCATGAGTCCGAAAACGTATGCAGAGTAATTAAACAAAGAATTGAACCAGGTGGATACTGTAGATTGGCTGCCATCCCTGACGGAGTTGTTAATAAAGAAGATAAAGAATAAAGTTTTTTTCTTTTTAAAACTACTATCAGTGATATAATATGAAATATTAAAAATAGGAGAATTTTTTGTGACAAACATTATTGACATACCTTTTGACCTTGTCGAGCAGGAAAAACAAAAACAAACTCAGGAAATCATTTTGCCTGTATCAATATACGATATTATGATATCATCTGCCGATGGAAAAAAACAAAATCTTTTTGCCGACCAAAAAGGAAAAGTAACACTTCTTTTTAACGTTGCTGCAGGATGCGGCAACATTCCACAGCACAGTAATCTCGAAAAATTAAATCAACTTAATAAAGATGAACCTAACTTTTCAATTATTGCCGTTGTGGTAGATGATTTTATGTGTCACGGTTACGCAGAGTTCCAAGATGGAATAGACAAATATATAGAAAAAAACAACTTGGATTTAACTCCTGGACAAGTAGCGAAACAATATGCAGAAGAGCGCTTTGGTGTTACGTATGAGTTTACTGAACTTACAAACGGAAGACATGACAAGCATAGTTATGATCCTAATTTTGCGCCTGGCTCACAAAAAACGCAAGAACAGCACCCTCTTTGGTGGTATTTAACTGGTGCTTATGAAGCAGATTTACAGGACAATGGCGTTCCATTTCATAACGAAGAGGTTCCTTGGTCAAATGCAAAACCACCAATAACCGATAATAAGAAAACCTTTTTTCCATTAACTGGTAATTTTACAAAATTTTTAATCGACAAAACTGGAACAAAAATTAAACGCTACGCAAACGGATTTATGTTAGGGGAAAGAAATATTTTTGGTGAAACTTTTGCTTGGTATCCAGAAAAATATAATGAAGATGGTACACGAGACCACAATCCTATCACGAAAGACAAAGAGGGTTTCCCTAATGGCGGTCCGTACCCAACACTGTTCCAAAGTTTCGGCATTGATGTATCCATAGATATTTTGAGTAGGGATATAGCAGAATATATTTCTCAATAAAAATATTATGCCCGAAACAAATCCTAATCTTTACGCTGCTGGCTTTCCAGAAATAACCGATCAAGTATTGAATGAAATATCTAACATAAAAGTTAAAAATTTAGGAGGCGGAGTAATTGTTTTTGAAAATGCTTTAAATATTACCAAGGATTTTTTAAAAGTAATATCTAAATGGATTGATAAAAACGCTCAAGAAGCCCACGAGCAAAGGTGGACATATCAAACCGATGAAGCTGGAAACTCCTATGCACTCAACGAAGACCACAACAAATTTTCTTTAGAACAATTAAAAGAAGTTCCTGTTCGCGTATTGCAGCCTGTTACCGACAAGACTGAACCAATCATGGTAGATCTTTTCAGGTACTGGGAAGATCAAATATATAAATGTACTTTAAAATATATAGATCATTTTCCAATGGTTTTACCAACCCTTTGGTGGAGAAGCAGGGGTCACATCATTAGGTACGATGAAGGAATGTACCTTGGCATTCACAACGACAACGATTCTAATTATAGGGCAACAGGAGGCCAAAGATATATACCAAAAGGACAATTGCAAATAAGGCAAGTCTTGGCAGTCTCCGCCTACATAAACGACTGTGTCGATCAAGAGTCCCAACTAGATGGAACTAATTATACTGGTGGAGAATTATTTTTTTCTTACCTTGGCATAGAATACGCCCCTAAGATGGGTGATGTAGTGATTTTCCCCTGCAACTTTTACGCAACTCATGGAGTCAAAACAGTAAAGTCGGGGATTAGATATGGTTACCTAGAGTTCATGAGCCAGGGAAGTCCGCAGGAAGAAGTAAAAGTTTACCTAAGGGAATGGGATGAGCTAACGGATTGGTGCTATCCACATTGGATGGATAATATTTTTGATGACTACAAAAAATACTGCTTGTACTCAGAATACCAAAAAGACCAGTCTGCCCTTAGTAAAAAACCCAATCCGCTCTTTCAAAACAGAACGCTCGAGGGTGATGAAGGGTTAAAGAAAACTTATGATTCCAAAAAAGTTATTACCGATAATAACCTAAGGGGTAAAATATCGGCCTTGGAAGCAAACAAACTTTAGCTTTCAATGCTTTAAAATCCCCTTGGGTATTTACCCGTAGCAATTAAGCCACAATACACTACTATTATTGTGTGGAGGCAATTTTATGAATCAAATAAAAAATATTATAGCAAGAATCTTTGCAACGTTTGCTGCCAGTGGTCTTGGAGTTATCGGAGCTGGCACAATAGCTGGAGTTCCAATTTGGAAAGCTGTTTTTATGGCTGGAATTGCTGGTGTTGCAATTGTTGTAGAAGGTTTATCTAGAGCTTTTCTAGATGATGGTAAGCTAAGTGCCAAGGAAATTAATGAAGTGTTTAATAAAGTTGACAAAAAAGCAAAAGCAAAAACAGATGAAAAGGCTTAGCCTTGGGTTGGCTGTTGCTTTTCTCCTTGCTGGTTGTGGTTATGGCGGTAGTTATCGCTACTCTTGCCAAGACCCGCAAAACTGGGGCAAAAAAGAATGCAAACCACCCATCTGCCAAGTAGATGGAAATTGTACTGAGACTTTACTTGGATGGGACCCGACAGAGGAAACAATAGCGCCATGACAGGAAAATACTTAACTGGAATTGATGTCTCTCAATATCAAGGCAACATCAACTGGCAAAAAGTTAGAGACGCAAAAATAGATTTCGTCCACATGCGCTCAAACGTGGGGACCAAACAAGACACCCATATGAAGGATTACTGCTCAAAGGCTGGATTGCCGTTCGGACTTTACGTCTACATTAAGCCAGAAGAAGATGCCGTTACGCAAATGCGAATGATGTTGGACAACCACAAGCAAACTGGCGCAACTCTTATTCCGCAAATAGACATTGAGCATCACGGAGAAAAGAAACCTAAAGAATTAAAAGAGATTGTCCGTACCTGTATAAAGATGGCTACCGATGAACTTGGAAAACCGCCGTCGGTTTATACATACCCTTCTTTCTGGAACTCTCATGTAACACTAAAGAAAGGCGTCGAGCAGTGCCCGTTGTGGGTTGCTAGATATGTTTATTACTCTGCCGAAGAATTCAAAGCCAACCCTGTTCCAAAAGATGTTTCATTGTGGGCTGATTATGCGTTTCAGCCTCAAAAGAATCCAGCAGCAGTAACGGGTTGGAAAACATGGGATGTTTGGCAATTTGCCGCCAATCATAACCAGGCTGGCAAAAAGTTTGGGATGGAGTCTGCCCACCTTGACCTGAACATAATGAGAGAAGAATCTATGGAAAGGTTTAAATTATGAAATCTCGTTTAACACCATCAGACCTTGACGCAAGGCTTAAATTTGTTATCGGCTGTATTCTTGGCTTCGTCCTCCTGATTACAACAGTCGGCGTCCTTTGGGCGTTAGTGTTTGTTACTCAACCTATTGGCGCGCAAGCAGAAAACGACAAGATGTTCTTTAGTGTTCTGTCTAGCGTCGCCACCTTCATTACGGGCACCCTTGCAGGGCTTATGATTTCAACAGGGCGAAATACTGAAGACAAAAATGGCAATGGGATCACGGACAACGAGGAGTAGGGGAAAACTAATGTTCACGTATTATGTTAAGCAGGTAAATAAGATTGTAGACGGCGACACTATTGACGTCACTATTGATCTTGGGTTTGACATTTCATTTACGTCTCGAGTTCGCCTTGCAGGAATTGACACGCCAGAGTCGCGCACGACTAACAGGGCTGAAAAGGTTCTTGGACTTGAAGTAAAAGATCGCCTTAAGAAACTAATTGATGCTGCTAAAATAATAGTAATCAAAACAGAAAAGATGGACAGCTCCGAGAAGTACGGCAGGATTCTCGGGTGGCTGTACCTAGATGGCGCCCAGATATCTGTCAACGAAACATTGATTGCTGAAGGCTACGCTTGGGACTACATGGGCGACACTAAAGTAAAAGATTATGCAGTGCTGGCCGCAAGGCGAGCAAAGAGTAAACCCTAAAATTGATTGAAGGGTAGAAAATTTTTTATTTTGTCAAGTTATATATGTCAAGTAACATATTCTCTATCTCTTGATAACTAAATAGACTTCTTTCTTGTTGAGAAATTTCTAACAAAAACAATTCTAAACAAATTTTTATTTCATTTATTTTATCTTTGTTTTTATTTTGAAGAAGTTTACTCATAAATGTTTTTATTTTAACCCAGTTATTTCACATGACCTATTTAAAACTTTACCTTCTTCTGTGCTTGGGTCAACTCCACCATAGGGGGATGAATCACTTACGGCCTTAGATAAAATAGCATCAAAATTAACCCCCATTTTCATCAACAAAAACTGCAAAGACTCTGCTCTTTGTTCCGATAATTGATCCCTATTTACTTTCGAGCCATCACCTGATGATCTGCAAATAATTTCTAATTTATTATAAAACCCAGATATATTTCTGTCCACATAAGTATCTAAGCAACTGGTTTGTGACATCAAGAAGTTTGCGGAGTCCTTAACAAACAGTATTAAACAGCCAGATTCATCTATCTTTACTGTTGTAGTTGTGGTTTCTATCGGAGCTGTTTCCACTATTAACTCTTTTGGTTTTGATTCCGGCCAAAATATATAGGCAAGAATAGAAAGTGCAATTAGTGCTGTTGCCAATCGAGCAATTAGTTTTTTAATTTTGTCATTCATATTTGTTTTTAACCTCTTTAGTTAGTTTTAAAAAGTTTTTCTTTGCTATTTGTTCTCTGTTTTTTGCGAGCTTTATAAAATGCTCGTACACATCAGTATACCAGTAAGATATCGCTGCTATTACTAGCCCTATTGTTGTTGCTGCTAATGATAGTATAAATTTATCTAAAAATTCTAGCTTGTCTTCTGTGAATCTAGCTACAGTTGCCAACATGGTTAAAAGAACAAAAAGAATTATATTAATTCCCAAAGATTCTTTTGCTGTTGATTTTCTGTAAACTTCTTTTTCTTTTTCTGTTGTATTAAAAAGGTCTTTTCTTTTTTGGGTTAATATTTTTATAGCATATGCTGCTCCAAGCTGAGCACATATAAAAGCATAAGAGAAAGCCATTATGATAGCAGAAGATCTTTCTGCGCGTTCAGCCCAGGAGTCCGAACCAAATTTACCTTCAAAGATGTCTTTCCATAACAAAAAATCAAAAACTAAACCAACCACCACAGAGAACCAAATCACTTCGGAACCATAGGAAGACTTGGAAGAAGAATAAGGATATAGTTCCTCTTTTGTTTGCTGATAGTCGTGCTGAGCATCGGCATACTCTTTTTGAGCTAATTGAAACTCAGAAAATATTTCTTTTTTTTCTATCTCTTTAGGTGATATGGCTTCTTGCAATCTTTGTTGAAGAATATAATTTTCATCTTTTAAATCTAAATTTTGAGCTTCAACTCCAGAATATTTTTCTGCAAGAGTTTCAACAAGCCTACCGAATCTTTTTTTATTTCTAGTTGATAGAACTTCAAAATCTTGATTTTCGTTTTCCATTTTATTTACTCTTCGATAAAAATACATTCACCTGGGCAGTCTTCTGCCGCACTTATTACGTCATCAAGCCTGTCGTCTCCGAAACAGGCCACTCCTGCGGCGCCCTCTGGATTTCCACGCGCCTTGGAAAATACCTTCCCATTCTCCTGGACGTACGCCAACCCATCCTCCAGCATGATGAATACATCTGGGGCTATCTCTGCGCAAAGGCCATCTCCAGTACATAAGTCTTGGTCAATCCATACTTTCATTTTTTAAAAACTAATCTTTATCATTTAATAAAAGTTCGTATACATAGTGTACACTAACAGCTACAGCTGTAGCAATCATGGCCATCTTCCTGGTGTCGCCAGACAGTGTAACGAACATTATAAAGCTACCAGCTAAGGTAAAAGCTAATCCAGCTGTAATTTCCCAAACTTTCTTTCCTGCACCAAACCAATTAAATTTTTTCATTTCAATACCCCCTTCAATATAGTAGTTGAATATACTGTTTTTTGTATAGTGAATATCTTCTTCGTCGCCTTCTGGCCCCTCTATCCCACCAGCTTCTTGTCCATCCTCATCTAGTTCCTCTTCCCTTCTTGCGGCGTCGTTAGTGCCCGAACCTGCGGGTGAGCCACCCTGATTACCGCTGCCTCCAGAAGAGCCCCCAGGGCCCCCAGAAGCTCCTCCAGTGGCTCCAGCTACGACTACGGTAGAAAGTACCGCTGTGACCGCTATAAGCGTTCTACGATCCCCTACATTAACCTGGGAACCAACGGCAACATAGTCATCAAAGCCTTCTCCGTAGATGTCAACCTCTTCTTCAAGGGCTTCTTTAATATCGTCTGGTGCATTAGTAAGAGTTTCCGCCAACTCACTCTCTTGTTCTTCAGTAACGTTTGTCACATCTAAAGCAGCAAACACTTCCGTAGCTTGATCTGAGGTTATACTTTCTAGAACTTTAGGACTTGCAGATAGCTGAGCTGATTGACCTGGATCAATGCCACCCTCTTGACCCGTGATCAAGTCAACGACTTGTGATACTTGGTCATTTGTAATTGTGTCTGATTCCAAAACATTTACGATGACACTGACTGACTCTTCGTTAAGTTCATTGCCCAAGACTGCAGTAAAGGTTTCAATCAAAACCTCGGTGCTTACCTTTTCGTCAAAGACTGCACCAAGAGCAGCGCCCAAATTCTCCGTAGTAAGACCGTCTTTCAACACATCCACGATGAGGTCAATGGTTTCCTTATCTGAAAGGTCGTCATCAAAGACGTTGTCAAAAACCGCTGCGGTTTCTTCCTTGCTTAAATCTGTCTTGAGCAATTCTCCAAGTACTTCTTTGGTGTCTTCTGCGGAAATGTCTTTGTCAAATACTGCTTCCATAACCTTGTCTAGGTTGCCCGCCCCTACTGGACCATCAAGGACTGAGTTCAGTGCCGACACCATATTCTTGGCAGAGGTGTCTTCAGAGAATGCAGAATTCAAAACTTCGTTCAATTGTTTGGTGGTTAAGTCGGCATCCAGCATCGTTGTTAGTGCTGCGGTGAATACTCCTGCAGAAACATCTTCGGTAAACACGGCTTTGACAATTGAATCAAACTGAGTGTTTGTGATTTCTGCTCCGAGAAGGGTGTTGATAACAGAACCGACATCCTTGGCATTGGCAGTAGGAGAAAACGAATCGGCAAGAACATCGTTTAATTTTACTGTGGAGATTGCCTCTCCTGCTTTGGGGAGGATAACCTCTTCGGGTGGACTTATTATTACCGTTGGTGGTTTTGTTTCAACTGGTTCAACTTTTATTGTTG
>Ga0208942_1000921_pt1 | contig 11158 bp, 8 predicted proteins | sample GreLakmeSU08MSRF_FD_187704 | JGI IMG/M metagenome (GOLD analysis project Ga0208942, IMG submission 187704) | Freshwater lentic microbial communities from great Laurentian Lakes, MI, USA - Great Lakes metaG SU08MSRF (SPAdes) | ecosystem: Environmental > Aquatic > Freshwater > Lake | place: Great...
ACACGACCTTCTTGTCCGGCGCGACCTCGACGATTTTCTGAAAGCCCTGCTGAAGCAGCACGTTGCCATTGGGCAGCACCTGCGCGTCGTGGATGCCGCCAATCTTAAGTTCCCACTCGTAGCTGCCATCCGGCGCGATGATGGCGAGTCGGCGCGTGGAGTCATCGCCGGCGAGGAAGCGCCGGCCCGCGCCGGTCTGCTCGGCGTGAAGTTGAAGGGTGAAGGTGAAGCTCAGTGCGGCGAGCCCGGCCCAGCGTGAGAGGAAATTTTGCATAACCCAAGCATGATAACGACGATTCGATTGATGTAAAATTCATTTTTCACCATCGGTTGAGAGTAAGCGCCGCCAATCAAGCGTCGCCAATCTTCTCCTGTGGTTCGCAACCTTGCGCACGACCGTTGACGACTCGTCCCAATCCCGCCAAGCTTCGCGAGCAATCAACATAGTAGCTAGTAGTACTCACACATCACTCGCCATGTCCGACTCATCTTCGAATCCTTTCTCCCTCAAAGGCCGCGTGGCGCTCGTCACCGGCAGCAGCACCGGCCTCGGCAAAGCGATGGCGTTCGCCCTCGGCCGCGGCGGCGCGACGGTGGCGCTGAATTACGCCAACAACACCGCGCGCGCGGAAAAGACATTCGCGGAGTTCAAGGCCGCCGGACTCACCGGTGCGCTCTTCCGCGCCAGCGTGGTGGACGAAGCGGAGGTGAAACAGCTCACGGCGGACATCGCCAAGCAACTCGGCGCGGTGGACATCATTGTGGCGAACGCCACGCCCGACCAGCCGCATCACGCCATCGAGCGCTACGACTGGGCGTTCTACCAGTCGATGCTCGATTTCTTTATCAAGAGCCCGTTCCTGCTCACGCGCGCCGCGTTGCCGCACATGAAAGCGCAGCGCTGGGGGCGCATCATCAATATCGGCTCCGAGGTCGTCGCGCGCGGCGTGCCGAACTTCAGCGCGTACGTCGCCGCCAAAGGCGGGCAGAACGGCTGGACGCGCAGCATGGCGACCGAGCTCGCGCCCTTCGGCATCACGGTGAACATGATTTCGCCCGGCTGGATTCCCGTGGAACGCCACGAGAACGACCCGCAGGCCGAGAAGGACGGCTACCGCGCTCTCATCCCCGCCGACCGTTGGGGGGTGCCGGACGATCTCTCCGGCGCGTTGACCTTCCTCGCGAGCGACGCGTCGTCCTTCGTCATAGGCCAGAACATCCACGTGAACGGCGGGCTGACGGTGTTTTGAACGCGGCTTCCTCCAACGGCAGCTTCACCATCGTCGGCCTCGGCGAAGCGGTGTTCGATGTCTTTCCGGACAAAGTCGTGCTCGGCGGCACGTCTCTCAATTTATCCGTCCACGCCCAGCAACTACTCGCCCCGCACGGGGGCCGCGGCGTGCTGCTCAGCCGCATTGGCACGGACGATTTAGGTCGGCAACTGCTTTCAGAATTTAAATCGCGCCGGCTGCCCGTTGATAATATCCAACTCGACCACGACAAGCCGACCGGCCGCGTGCTCGTGCGGTTTCACGATGGCGAACCGCACTACGAAATCGTCCGCGACGTGGCGTGGGACGCTCTCGCGTTCGGCCAAGCTGAGCAGTCGCTCGCCGCGAGTTGCCACGCCATCTGTTTCGGCACGCTGGCGCAGCGGGATGCTCGTTCACGCGCGAGCATTCGGGCGATCCTCCGCGCCGCGCCGCAGGCCGTCCGGCTTTTCGACGTGAACCTACGCCAAGATTTCTTCGACGCGGAAATCATCAGCGAAAGCTGTGCGCTCGCCACCGTCGTGAAACTGAACGAAGCCGAGCTGCCGGTCGTGGCGAAGCTGCTCGCGTTGCCGAACGGTGAACCGGCCGCGCAAATGGAAACGTTGCGCGCGCGGTTCAATCTGCGCGCTGCCGTGCTCACGCGCGGCGAACGTGGCACGGCGTGGTTCGATGCATCGGGAACAATCGAAGCCGACGTGCCGCGGTTCGAGCCCGCGCTGGGTGCGGACAGCGTGGGCGCCGGCGACGCGTGCAGCGCGGGGTTGCTCGCCGGCCTGCTGGGCGGTTTGTCGCCGCGCGATGTGGTGGCGCTCGCGAATCGGCTCGGTGCGTTCGTGGCCTCGCAGCCGGGTGCCACGCCGAACTTGCCGCCATCGTTTGCCATCTGAATTTCCTTCGTATCGCTGGCGAGGATGGGGTTGACTAAACGCGGGTTCTATCCAAGAGTCGAGTGCTTTCCTTACTGGTGCGAAGGATGAACCACTTTCACACACAACAGTCTGCCGTCTGTTTCGCGATGGTTCTTTTTCTCAGCCTCGTTTCGAGCGGAGCTATTGCTGCGGCGGCGGAACCACCACCGCGCATCGAGCCGCAGATCTCCGCGGGTGCGGAGCATTCGGTTTTCTTGCGGGCCGACGGCATCCTCTGGATTTGGGGTCAGAACAAGGACGGCCAGCTTGGCGACAACACCGAGGCAAGCAAGGCGGTGCCGTCGGCGATTGTGTCGCTCGAGCGCTGGGCGCAAATCGCCGCGGGCGCGAACCACGCCGTAGCGCTAAAACGTGACGGCTCGCTTTGGTCGTGGGGCGACAACGGTTCCGGCCAACTTGGCGACGGCAGCCGCGAGAAACACATCAAGCCGAGGCTCATCGGGGCGGACTTTACGTGGACGAAGCTCGCGTCGGGCGGGGCGGGCACGATGGCGTTGAAGCGCGACGGATCCCTCTGGGCGTGGGGTAACAACGGTTGGGGCCAACTCGGCGATGGCACGAAGCTGGACAGGATTCGTCCGCAGCAAATCGGTTTGGACAAGGATTGGGCCGATGTTGTAACCGGTAGCGAGAGCTCCGCCGCGCTCAAGAAGAACGGCACTCTCTGGTCGTGGGGTGGCAATTTCTACGGACAACTTGGCGACGGCACCACGCAGAGCCGCCTCGCGCCCGCGCGTGTCGGCCTGAACACGAACTGGACGACGCTCGCCACTGGCGGGGCTCATTTACTGGCGCTGCGTCGGGACGGCTCGCTCTGGGCTTGGGGCAATAACGAGTTCGGTCAAATCGGTGACTACTCGTTAATCAACCGGTTGCAGCCCCGGCGCGTCAGCACCGAGACGAATTGGGTCGCCATCGCCGCCGGCGAGAATCATTCGCTGGCCGTCAAACGCGACGGCTCGCTCTGGACTTGGGGCGCGAACAGCGCCAGCCAGCTCGGTCTTGGCACCACGGAGAAGTATCTGATGCCCACGCGCGTCGGCGCTGATACGGATTGGAAAAGCGTCGCCGGCGGTGGCGCGCATTCCGTGGCTTTAAAAAAAGACGGCACGGTTTGGGCGTGGGGCCGCAACCGCGCCGGCCAGACCAGCGGCGGCATCGGCGGTTCCAAGCGCGTGCCCACGCTCGTCGTCTTCACCGACGAATAGCCGTGAAGTCTCCGCAGGTTTTCGGGAAAGCCCTTGTGCCACTACCAATCGCTTGCTAACCTGCCAGCGTGACTGCCATCCCGCCCCAGTTGTCGGAAGCCATCGCCCAATCGCCGGTCCGCGCGAAGCGGGCGAAGGGTTTCTTCGCGCCGAAAGTCGTGAAGACCGCCGCATTCTACATCATCTCGCTCTGCCTCATGGCGAGCGTCGTGGCTGGCATTTTGGCGATTTGGAAGTTCGCGGAACAGGACACTTTCTGGCGGATGATCGCCACGTTCATCGTGGTTGCCGCAGGTGCCGCCACTTTCTTGTTGGTGAACGGAATCTTTGGCGAGGAACACGACGCCTGATTCACCGCTGCGGCCGCGCGAGGTTCGAATGTGAATCAAGTTTGAATGATTCCCCGCGTTGGTGACGTCCCAAACCGAAGAGAGCAAAGAGAGTCTATGAAACTATTCGCATTCCTTTCCTTCGCGTTCGTTTGTGCCGCGCCGGCATTTGCCGCGCCCGCGCCCGCGCCTTCGCCGTTACCTGCGAAGATTGATTTCAACCGCGACATCCGGCCTGTCCTTTCCGAGAACTGTTTCGCCTGCCACGGGCCCGATGCCAAGCAGGTGAAAGGCGGCCTGAAAGGCGGCCTGCGCCTCGACCAGCGCGATTCCACAATCAAGCCGGCCAAGTCCGGCAAGATTGCGATCGTCCCCAAGCAGCCGTCCAAGAGCGAGTTGGTCCGCCGCATCACCACAAAGGACACCGATGATTTGATGCCGCCGCCGGAGAGTCACAAGAAACTCGGCTCGCGCGAAGTCGCGTTGCTGGAGAAATGGATCGAGCAAGGCGCGGAATATCAGGCGCACTGGGCGTACGTGCCACCGGTGAAACCCGCCGTGCCCGCGAGTCAGAACGGTGTGGACTTCCTCGTGCAGCAACGGCTCAAGGCGATCAATCTCAAGCCTTCGCCCGAGGCCGACCGCCGCACGCTCGCGCGCCGGCTTTACTTCGATCTCGTCGGCCTTCCGCCCACGTCGGCGGAGGTCGAAGCGTTCGTGAACGACAAGTCGCCCGACGCCTACGCGAAGCTCGTCGATCGGCTCCTCGCCTCGCCGCATTACGGCGAGCGCATGGCGATCGGCTGGCTCGATGTGGTGCGCTTTGCCGACACCATCGGTTATCATTCCGACACGCCGCGCAACGTTTACCCCTACCGCGATTACGTCATCCGCGCGTTCAATGAGAACAAGCGGTTCGACCAATTCACGCGCGAGCAACTCGCTGGCGATCTTCTGCCGAACGCCACTTTGGAAACGCGCGTTGCTTCCGCTTTCAATCGTCTCCTGCTCACCACCGAAGAAGGCGGCGCGCAGGCGAAGGATTACGAAGTGCGCTATCTCACCGACCGCGTCCGCGCCGTCGGCACCGTCTGGCTCGGACAGACGATCGGCTGCAGCCAGTGCCACGATCACAAATTCGACCCGAGCACGCAGCGCGATTTCTACGCGATGGGCGCGTTCTTCGCGGACATCAAGGAGTCGATTGTCGGCAAGCGCGAGGAGGGCATAGTTGTGCCCGGTGAGAAAGACACTGCTGAAATCGCCCGCCTCGACGGCGAAACGGCGCGGTTGCAGAAAGCGTTCGATGCGCTGCAGCCGCAGCTCACCGCCGCGTTCAGTAAATGGCAGGAAACCACGTTGGTTGGATTAGAGAACGAGGGGAATTGGAAGCCGCTCGCGCCCGTCACGGCCGTCAGCGTCGGCGGTGCGAAGCTGACCATCCAGCCCGACCACGCCGTTCTCGCCAGCGGCAAAAGTGCGGACAAAGACACTTACACACTCGCGTTCACCAACGCGCTCAGTGGTGTCACCGGTTTGCGTCTCGAAGTGTTGCCGGACGCCTCGCTGCCCGCGAGCGGACCGGGTCGCGCGGCGAATGGAAATTTCGTACTCACCGAAATCGTCGCCACCGTGAAGCGTGGCGAACAGAAGTCCGAGCCCGTGAAATTCGCCGCCGCGCGCGCGACGTTCGAGCAGACGAGCGCCGCCTCGACAATCGATGGCGACGCCAAAGGCGCGGCGTTCGGCTGGGGTGTGCTGCCCGAAGTCGGCAAGGCACAGCAATTGGTTCTCGAGCTCGCCACGCCGCTCACGCTCGCCGCGGGTGATGTGCTGACAATCGAGTTGAAGCAGAACCACGGCAACAAAAGCCACACGCTCGGCCGGTTCCGCATCGCTGCGACGATGGATGCTGTCGCCGCGCGCATGATTGCTCCACCCGCGCCGCCTGCGGACATTGTTGCGATCCTGAAAATTGCGTCCGAGAAACGCGCCGTCGCGCAGCAAGAAAAACTCTTCACATACTACAAGATTCTCACGCCGGAGCTGGCGGGGTTGCGCCAGCAGGTCGCCGCGTCGAAAAAAGCGAAGACGGATTTCGAGACGAAGCTGCCGCGCTGCATCATCTCCGAATCGTCGCCCACACCGCGCACTGTTCGTCTGCTCCCGCGCGGTAACTGGATGGACGACAGCGGCCCGCTGATGCAGCCCGCGCTCCCCGTTTATCTCGCTGTTTCCGTGAAGCCGCCCGAGAATCGCCGCCTCACTCGCCTCGATCTCGCCGAGTGGATTGTGGCGAAGGAAAACCCGCTCACCGCGCGCGTCTTCGTGAATCGCGTCTGGAAACAGTTCTTCGGAATGGGTCTTTCGAAGGTGCTCGATGACCTCGGTGCGCAGGGCGAGCCGCCCGTGAATCCGGCGCTGCTCGATTGGCTCGCGAGCGATTTCCGCGACAGCGGCTGGGATGTGAAGCGTCTCGTTCGCGTCATCGTCACCAGCGCGACTTACCGGCAGACTTCGATCACCTCGCGCGAGTTGTTGTCGCGTGACTCCGAGAATCGCGAGCACGCCCGCCAGAGTCGTTGGCGGCTCGACGCCGAGCTGGTGCGCGACAACGCGCTCACTGTTTCGGGATTGCTCGTGACGAAGATCGGCGGACCGAGCGTGAGGCCGTATCAGCCCGATGGTTACTGGGAGAATCTCAATTTCCCCGTGCGCAACTATGACGCGAGCAAGGGCGAGGATCAGTTCCGCCGCGGCCTTTACACCTGGTGGCAACGCTCCTTCGTGCATCCGAGCATGCTCGCCTTCGACGCGCCGACGCGCGAGGAGTGCGCTGCCGATCGCGCCCGCTCGAACATTCCGCAGCAGGCGCTCGTGCTGCTCAACGATCCGACCTACGTCGAGTCCGCCCGCGCTTTCGCCGCGCGCATCGTCAAGGAAGGCGGCGCTGATGCCAACACGCGCCTCGTCTGGGCGTGGCAGCAAGCCATCGCGCGCGCGCCGCGTGCGGATGAACTGGTCACCGTTCGCGCGCTGTTCGACAAGCACCTCGCGTTGTACAAAACTGATACGAAGGCCGCCGAGGCGTTCTTGAAAAATGGTTTGAATCCGGCGACACAGGGCGCGGATGCGGCCGAGCTCGCGGCGTGGACGAATGTCGCGCGCGTCCTACTGAACCTCCACGAAACGATCACACGTTCCTGAGTTATGAATCTCCATTCTGATCTCCTCCAGTTCCGCCAACAGCAGCAGACCCGCCGCGTCTTCATCGGCCGCGCGGCGCAGGGGATGGGCGCGTTCGCGCTCGCTTCGCTGCTCGACCCCTCCATTCTTGGCGCCGCGCCCTCGCCTCCTTCGCGCAAAGACAAGTGGCCCGGCGTGGTGAATCCGCTGCATCATCCGGCCAAAATCAAGCGCGTGATCTGGCTCTCGATGGCCGGCGGCCCGTCGCATCTCGAGACGTGGGATTATAAGCCGAAGCTCACCGCGATGCACGGTCAGGCGATGCCCGAGTCATTCACGAAGGGCAAGCAGATCGCGCAGCTTCAGGGCGCGAAGCTGACCTGTTACGGCCCGCAGCTTGGCTTCAAGAAGTTCGGCAAAGGCGGTGCGGAAATTTGCGATCTTTTCGAGCAGATCGGCTCTGTGAGCGACGATATTTGTTTCATCCGCTCGATGACCACCGAGGCGATCAACCACGATCCGGCGCACATGTTCATGAACACCGGCTCGCAGATCGCCGGCCGGCCTTCGATGGGCTCATGGCTCACGTACGGCCTCGGCAGCGTGGCGGAAGATTTGCCGGGATTCGTGGTGCTCACCTCGCTCGGCAAAGGCGGACAGAACCAGCCGATCGCCGCGCGCCAATGGTCGGCGGGCTTTTTGCCGAGCCGTTTTCAAGGCGTCCATCTGCGCGGTAAAGGCGATCCGGTGATGTATCTCGGCTCGCCCGCAGGAGTCTCGCGCGAGCAGCAGGGCGATGTTGTTGCTGCGGTCAACGCGCTCAACAAAAAGCACGACGTCATTGTGGACGATCCCGAAATCGCCACGCGCATTGCGCAATACGAGATGGCGTTTCAGATGCAAGCGAGCGTGCCGGAGTTGGTGGACGCGAGCAAAGAGCCGCAGACGATTCTCGATCTGTACGGCTGCAAGCCGGGCGATGGTTCCTTCGCATCGAACTGCCTACTCGCGCGAAGGCTTGCCGAGCGCGGCGTGCGCTTCATCCAGCTTTATCACAAAGATTGGGATCACCACGGCGGCGTGAAAGACGGCGTGACGCTCAAGGCCGCGGAGATCGACCGCGCGTGCATGGCGCTCATCACCGATCTCAAGCAGCGCGGGATGCTTCAGGACACACTCATCGTCTGGGCCGGCGAGTTCGGCCGCACGCCGATGAGCCAGGGCGGCAGCGGCCGCGACCATCACAACGCCGGTTTCAGCATCTGGCTCGCAGGCGGTGGGATTAAAGGCGGCATCGGCTACGGCGCGACCGACGAACTCGGCTACTCCGCCGTCGAGAATCCGACCAATGTCCACGACCTGCACGCGACAATGCTGCATCTGCTCGGCATCGACCACACACGGCTCTCGGTGAAATTTCAGGGGCTCGATGCGCGGCTCAGTGGTGTCGAAGGCGCGAAGCTGCTCAAGCCGATCTTGGCGTGAAGCGATTCGACGCGCGAACGCTCGCGTTGCCCACGTTGTTCGCCGTGGCACTTTTCGCGTGCGTCCACGTCGTGCGCGCCGAGAAGCCGCTCTTCCCAAAAATCACCGGCGACGCGTGGCAGATTGCCGGCAATCCCGACCTCGGCGGTTTCACGGATGCGAAACAAGAAGTCGCAAGCTTCACACTCTGGCCGGCGACGAATGGCGCGTGGCAACTTTGGGCGACCCTTCGCAAGACGCGTATCCGCGGTCAGGGGAATCTCCTTCATCGCTGGGAAGGCGCGACGCCGACCGCGCGCGATTGGAAACCGCTCGGCGTTTCGCTGCTTGCCGAACCGCGTTTCGGCGAACTGCCCGGTGGTTTGCAATCGCCGTTCGTCGTGCGTGACGGCGCGCGATTCACGATGTTCTATGGCGACGGCCGTCACATCGGCAGCGCGACGAGCGAAGACGGAAAGACATTCGCCCGCCGGATTCTACCGGGACCGAGCACGGGGCTTTTCGATGAAGGCCCGAAGGGCAACGCGCGTGATCCGATGCTGCTGCGCATCGGCGGCAAGTGGCACTGCTATTACACTGCGCATCCGACGCGCCGCGGCACGGTCTTCTGTCGCACCTCGGAAAATCTGATTACGTGGAGCGAGTCCCGCGTGGTGGCGACGGGCGGACAATCCGGCGCGGGGCCTCAATCGGCAGAGCACCCGCTCGTGGTCGAGCCGCAGCCGGGACATTTCTATTTGTTCCGCACGCAACGCCTCGGCGCGGACGCGCAGACGAGCGTGTATCATTCGCGCGACCCGCTCGACTTCGGCATCAACGACGACACGGGCCATTTCCTCGGCACGTTGCCGCTGGCTGCACCGGAATTGATTTTGCTCAACAAGCAATGGTTCATCGCCAGCCTACTTCCGACGCTGAAAGGCATCCGTGTCGCACGGCTCGAATGGGCGGCGAAGGAATGACGCATTTCAAGTGCGATCGAAGTTGACGCTTGCGAGCGAGCGGGCCCTCCAATTAACCTGGCGCACGCATGAGCCTCACTCTTTTTCTCCGGCTCCAACTTATGGTGTTCCTCCACTATTTCGTGTGGGGCACCTGGTATGTCACGATGGGGACTTACCTCAACGGGACGCTCAAGCTGGAGGGCGGCCAGATCGGGTTGGCCTACGGCTCGACGGCCATCGGCGCGATGGTGTCGCCGTTCTTTGCGGGCATCATCGCCGATCGTTTCTTCGCGACGCAGCGGTTGCTCGGTTGCCTGCATCTTGTCGGCGCGGCGCTCCTGTACTACGTCTCGACAGCGACAACCTTCTCGGTGTTTTACCCCGCGCTCATCGCTTACACCATCAGCTACATGGCCGGGCACGGACTGACGAACGCACTGACGCTGCATCACTCAAAAGATCCGGCGAAGGAATTCCCGCTCGTAATGTTGATGGGCAGCGTGGGTTGGATCGCCGCAGGTTTTGTGGTGAGCTGGCTGAAGTTCGAGGACAGCGCCAACATGTTCCGGCTCGCCGCCGGTGCGGCGTTGGTGATGGGCCTCTATTCGTTCACCCTGCCGAACACGCCGCCCAAAGGCGCGGGCGCGCCGGTGAACCTGCGCACGATGCTCGGGCTGGACGCGCTCAAGCTCATGCGCGACCGCTCCTTCGCCACGTTCATGATCTGCTCATTCCTCATCTGCGTGCCGCTGAGTTTCTATTTCAGTTGGATGCACGTCTTCATGGGTGAACTGAAAATCGAAAATGCCGCCATGAAAATGACCGGCGCCCAAGTCTCCGATGTCGTCTTCCTGCTGCTGCTGCCCTTCCTGCTCCGGCGCCTCGGCGTGAAAGGCATCCTCATCCTCGGCATGGTGGCGTGGACGGTGCGCTTCGGATTGCTCACGCAATTCCCGCAATCAGCGGGCGCGGCGTGGATGCTCTTCGTCGCCATCGCCGTGCATGGCATGTGCTACGATTACATCTTCGTGATGGGCCGCATGTACGTGGATCAGCCCGCCACGCCGGACATCCGCGCCGCCACGCAGGGCTTCCACGCCTTTGTGACGCTCGGCGCGGGAATGTTCGTCGGCTCGTGGCTCGCCGGCGTGGTGGGAGAGCACTACACGAACGCCGGTGGTCTGACTCATGCGTGGTCCAACATCTGGCTCGTGCCCGCAGTGATGTCAGCCGTACTCATCTTTGTATTCGCGGTGCTGTTCAAAGACCGGACGCCCGAGGCCGCTCAGCACGACGTGCGCGGCAGTTGAAAGTCCTGTGAAGTCGGGGCGTCTGACTTGCAGGGATGAACCACCGCTGGCAGGATGCCGCGAGTTCTCCGCATCGCCCAAGTCACGATGTCATCACCGTCTCATGAACCCGGCACCACCATCAGCGGTCGGCCCAGCATTGATTCATGGGCGCTGGAAACATCCGGGGCGATCTTCCTGGATTTGTGCTCTCACTTCCACCGCAGCGAAGTTGACGCTTGCGAGCGAGCGTGTTCGTCAATTAATCTCGCCGCCGATAATCGGCTTTAACTCTTCCACACGCCTATGAACTATCATTGGTTCCGTTTCACATTTATCGCGTTGCTCCTGCTGGCCGGTTGCCAGAAGCAGGCCGAGACGCCACCGGTCGCGCCGGCGAAACCGCTGCACAAAGGCACCATCGGCGTCTCGTTGCTCACGTTGCAGAACCCGTTCTTCAAGGTCATCGGCGACAGCATCACCGCCGAGGCCGCGAAGCATGGCTACGACACCA
>Ga0208942_1000925_pt1 | contig 11146 bp, 8 predicted proteins | sample GreLakmeSU08MSRF_FD_187704 | JGI IMG/M metagenome (GOLD analysis project Ga0208942, IMG submission 187704) | Freshwater lentic microbial communities from great Laurentian Lakes, MI, USA - Great Lakes metaG SU08MSRF (SPAdes) | ecosystem: Environmental > Aquatic > Freshwater > Lake | place: Great...
CGGTATTGGTCGTTCCGGAACTATTGCTGTGGCAGTGCTGATGCTTCTTGGTCTGTCTTGCGATGACGCCATCGCTCATGTTCGCTCACATCGTCCGATGGCGGGGCCAGAGACAGGCGCTCAGACAGATTTTTTGAGAGCATTTGAGAAATATCTCAGTGATCGATAGCAGCGCCGCCCAAATAACTTGACTCTAATAACGCACGATTGGCAGTGAGTTCTGCTGCAGACCCTTGCATCGTGAGTTCTCCATGAGCCATTACATAGCCACTGTCTGCCACACTGAGCGCCAAGTTGACGTGTTGCTCAACCATGAGCACTCCAGCACCAGTGTCGTCGGCAATCTTTCGAACAAGCGGAAGCATGCGTTCTACGATGATAGGAGCGAGCCCCAAGCTCATTTCGTCAACAAGAAGTAGTTTTGGCTCAGATGCAAGGCCACGAGCCATCGCAAGCATTTGCTGTTCTCCGCCAGATAGCAAACCAGCACGGCGACTCAGCAGTGGTGCAAGAACCGGAAACATATCGAGTGCGTTCTGCATCGCTGCTGTACGACGCTCACGCGCGCCAGTCAGGCCAAGTTTGAGGTTTTCTTCTACCGAGAGATCAAAGAACAGGGATCTATCTTCGGCAACATGGGCAACACCACGACGCGCGATTTTTTCTGGTCGTTCTCCGCTGATACTTGATCCAAATATTTTAATTGAGCCAGACACCATCGAAAGAATGCCCGAGACTGTGAGCAGGGTAGTGGTTTTGCCAGCGCCATTTGGCCCGAGCAAGGCAACAACTTCTCCTGCATTCACACGCAAGTTGAGTCCGCGAACAACAGGGATGCCACCATAGCCCGCATTGAGATCCGTGATTTCAAGAAGTGCTTCGCTCATTGTGGTGCTCCCTCTGCTTTTAGTGATCGTGCGGCATCAACGCCACCCTCGAGTTGCATTTCGCCAGCACTTTCTCCAAGATATGCGCGCTTCACTTCTGGATGAGCGCGAATCTCTGCGGGTGTTCCTTCGGCAATAATTTTTCCAAAGTCCAGCACGTAAATGTAATCACACACGCTCAACACCAAACCCATGTCATGATCGATCAAGAAAATACTGATGTCCTGGGTCAGTATTGACCGAAGATGTTTACCAAGTTGCTGTGATTCGACTGTGTCTAGGCCTGCTGCAGGCTCGTCAAGCAACAGCAGCTCTGGTTTTGCTGCCAGGGCTCGCGCAACGCTGACCAATTTTCGTTGACCATGGGAGAGATCAAGTGTGAGGCGATCTCTGAACTCCTCAAGATTGAGAAGATCCAGTGCCCATTGTGCTTGTTGTTCAATTCCGAGGAGTCGTTTAGGGGAGACGAAGTCGGCAAGGAACGACCACCATTTTGTTTTTTCGGCCATCACAATGAGGTTGTCCCATACTGTGAGGTCTTCAAAGAGTTCTAATGATTGAAAGGTGCGCACAAGTCCGTTCAAAGCCCGATCAGACGGTGACATGCCATTTAAGTCGGCACCTCGAAACTCGGCGCGACCAGAAGTGATTGGTGTAAAACCAGTCAAGGCATCAATCAGAGTTGTCTTGCCAGCACCGTTTGGCCCGATGAGCCCTGTCAATTTTCCTTTTTCGGCAGAGATATTAACCAACGAGTTTGCGTGCAAGCCGCCGTAGCTCACGGTGAGGTCATGTGTTTGTAGTAGCGCGCTCATACCGAGGCCTCCTGGGGTGTTGGTGACGCCGACACAGTGCGTGCTGACCGGGCATGACGAATTGGATTCACAATTGATCGAACAAAAAGAGTAATCAGAATCGCTAGCAAAATCATCCAACTGCGATTCCACGTATCAGTGCGCCAAGGGTTGATTCCGATTGCGCCCCAGGCAGATCCGAGAACAATAAAGGGGCCAAGCCTCTTGCCGACAGCAAGCCATTCTTTGCCCCTCGCAATTTTGAGCCATGATCCAAATGCCTGAATCACTGGTTGGAAAAAAGTTGCCTGACCAGAGGGATTGAGGATCGCGGTCAGGATCATTCCGATGCCACCAAAGATGGCAGAGTAGCGATATGAGCCTTCGGAGTGGTGTGCTCCAAATGTTGCGATCAATCCGCCACCAGTCAGCATGCCGCCGATGATTGCTCCGTTGATTGATGCGATGCCACCGAGATAGGCAAATGCCAATGCTCCGAGTCCGACAAAGTATTCCCAGTTTTGTGGGCCGATCGCTTGCTGCTGAAACGCAAACATCACACCGGCAATTCCGGCGATGGCAGAAGACAATGCAAAACCCAAAAGTTTTGTTCGGGCGACATCGATTCCGGCAGATGCTGCCGCACGTTCGTTAGCCCGTACTGCAAGAAATCGTCGACCAGTGCTTCCGCGTCGAATATTTGCCACCAACGTGCAGAGCCCTGCAAGTACAAGTAGGGCAAATAATGTAAAGCGCGGATTATCAATTAGTCCACTCTCAGACCCAGAACCAAAATTAACTCCAAACAGTGATGGAGACTTAACCGTATAGTTCACCCCACCCATAAGACCTGTGAGATTTTCGTTATTAAAAAATAGATTTTGGATGGTAACGCTGGCTGCAATTGTGACGACTCCAAGTTGAACGCCTCGTATTCGCAATGCAGGAATTCCGATGATCACACCAACAATGATTGAAACGAAAACTCCCAAAACTGAGGCCGGGAGCCAGTGCATGCCAAATCCGGAAACAGCAAAGGGATCATCGATGGACTGAACGCCAGTTGACATCAGTCGCGCCATGATAAATGCGGCAACTCCTGAAAATGAAAGTTGCACAAGAGAGATTTGCCCAAGGTATCCAGAGAGCACAACGAAACTCAGCATGAGTATCGCAGTCAGGATTGAGGTAGAAAATGCAAAACCCCACCGAGCACTTAATCCAGCAAAGAGAAAATCACCAGGAAGTCCGAATGCGATAATTGCGCCCAGTGGCACAAAGACCATGACGTACCAGCCGACACGTTTTGGATAGGGAGACAAAGGGAGCCTTTTTTCTTCAAGGGCACCGCGCACTGGTAGGTTCTTGCCTTTTAAGAATAAGAAGATGATAATAATCGCAAATGGAATAACGTCTTCTGCGCCAGGTGCGAGCACCGCTGGAAAGAATGTTTGGGAGGTCAGCCATGATCCGGTCATTGCTTGCAATAATCCGATACCAATTCCGCCTGCAACTGCAAGTGGGATTGATGACAGGCTGCCGATCAACGCAGCGCCAAGAGCCGGAACAATTAAGAGCGTCAGTTTGCCGACCTGCAGGGACCCAATCACAGAGCCAGCAAGAATTCCTGCGAGTCCTGCAATTATTGCGGCAAGCATCCAGTTGTACAACGCAAGTCGATTAGGGCTGTACCCGAGCAACACCGCGCCTTTTTCGTTGCCAGAAGCCGCACGAGTCGCCAGACCAATGCGGGTGAAGCGGTAGGTTGCCCATACCCCTGCCCCAATCACAACTGCAGCGCCCGCGAGTGCAATGTTCTCAGCAGGTATCGGAAGTCCGAGCCCAAGAAAATTGAAAACCAAAACGTCAGGTAAAAAAACGGGCGCAGGCTGAGGTTGTTCGCTGCCAAAGTACAACATGCCAATACCTTGAAGATAAATCAGCGCACCAACCGCACCAATCACTTTTCCCAACGGAGCGGCATTGCGCAGTGGCTTAAATATTAAATAATGCAGACTGGCGCCCAACAACAGAGAAGTAAGTAATGCAAAAAATGCGGCAACCCAGAAATTCATCGGGTCGCCACCATTTAGTGAAATTTTTACCGGAACATTGAGCGTGGATGTCGGCAAGAAATCTGCCCATGGGAAATGAAAGATTCCAGTATTGCGGAGGTAATAAAACTGAAAGGAGGTATACATTGCAACTGCGCCGTGTGCAAAATTTATTACACCTGTTCCTTTATATGCGATCACAAGACCAATCGCAAGCAACGAGATGAGCCCACCTGTTCCGAGTCCGACGAATGCATACGCAAGTGCGTCTTTCATGTATTCCCCCCATTCAATTGTGTCTCTATCTTATTCGCTGACATGAGCATGGAACTAATTATGGTGAGCAACAAAAAAGGGAGATGATCTTTCGACCATCTCCCTTTTGTTGTAATTAATAACTAGACAGTGATTAACCCTTACTGTCGTCTGGGCGTCCTGTACGGAGCGCAGTTCCGGCAATGAGGTCAAGTCCACTGAAAGCTTCGTAGCCTACGATTGGCACGAGCTTCTTTGCTTTACTATCCCACCTGCTAGCAGTGTTGGTTGGGTTACACACTGATTGGTATGGCTTGAATGATTTTTGGCAAGCCAATGGGTTTCCACCAAATGCATGGTGTCCGTTTGTGAGTGAAAGTGCACTCGTCACGGATAGACCATCTGCAGATGCACCATCTTTATTGGCCATCTGCCAAATCTGCATCAAGCTTGTAAATCCAGCGTTTGCAAATCCCTTTGACGCGTCTGTCGCAGTCGTATCATACTTTGCCATTTTGGCATTGTAGATTTCTGCTTCAATCCTCTTGAGAGATCCTGCCTTGTAAATCGTCGGGTCTGTGAGGCTTGCTGTTCCCATGACGGCAATACCGTCAATGGATTTTCCGAACGTCGCCATAGTGGCGAAGTCGATGCAAGAACCACCAAGAACTAACGGAGTCTTGGCCTGAGTCCAACCGAGTTTTTTGATTGCAGTCACAAAGTCCCAGCATGCAGATCCAGCATTGGAGTAGATGATCGCATCGGGCTTGAATTTCATAATCTTGGTTGCTCCGGCTTGAGTGCTTGTGGCCTCAGATGTAATTGAGACTCCCAAGTAACTCGACCCTTTTCCAGATCCCTTGAGTTTGGCAGTTGCACCAGGTACTTTGATGGCTTTTTTCAGGCCAGAGTTGGTGTATCCCAAGACGTCGAGAGGCTTTGACTCAAGGTCGTTGTAGCAAAATACTCCCGGAGGGGTATCGGCCCATGGAACGCCAAGTTTCTTGCTCTTCAGTGCCTGAGTTGCGTATTGAACGAGTGATGTGTGAACACCGAGGCATCCGCCGCCGCCACCGATTGCAAATACTCCGCTTGTTCCAAAGTCCATTGCTGTCACTGGGGTTCCAACGACAACTGGGATTCCGGCTTTTTTCCAGATGGGAATACTCAAGCTCACTACGTCAAGTGTTGTGAAGACAAGTAGTGGCTTTTTTGCTGCAAGTGAAGTTGCACAGCCAAGAATTTCTGGAACATCCAGTTTGTGCTTGCACACATCTAGTTTGATGGGCACGCCAGGTTTTCCGGCTTTGTAGTCTGCACCGAGTCCACCAAGTTCCTTGTTGATGTAGTCAACAGCAGCCTGAGCAGAACGGGCATATTCAGGGAAGTCCAATCCAGGAGTTCCTTCTTGGGCGTCCATACCGATGACAATTTCTGTTCCGGTCGCAACCAGTGGGTTTACTTTTGCACAGGCAATTGCTTGAGCCATTGCTGCTGCTCCGACGCCGTCACTGGCTTCAAGTTTTGCATCAAGTTTCACTGCGCAACCTGCAGCTTTTTTCACTGCTTGGCTGTTGCTTTTTGCTGAAACAGTTGTTGTTCCTAGTGCCAACACTGCAACGAGTGCTCCGGCGACAGGAATCAAAAACTTCTTCGATTGATTTTTCAAATTTCCCCCTATGTATGTGGATCGGTTGACCCTGTGATTGTGACCCCCGACACTGCGGGATAGCGACAAGTTAGCGAGTTATTGACCTACAAGTCAATTTGCGCGAGAGAGTTCGACTTTTCGCTCGGAGTACTCAGCCGAGCCAACGGGGTAGAAGCAGGCAAAGGTATGGCCTGGGCTGGTTCCGGGGGTAAGTGGGGGTTCTTGGGTGTGGCAGCGATCACGGGCAAAGGCACACCGCGGAGCAAATCGGCACCCTTTCGGCGGATGCACCATGTCTGGGGGTCGACCCGGGATAGTTGGCAGGCGTGTGTGTGCTGCTCGATCCATCCGTGGGATGCTCTCAAGCAGGGCATGGGTATAGGGCATTTTCATCTCAGCGAACAGAGTCTTTGTCGGGGCCATCTCTACTAATTTGCCTGCGTACATCACGGCGATTTCGTCAGTATTGCCAGCGACAACGCCCAGATCATGTGTCACGAGCACAAGCGACATGTTTCGTTCGCGGCGTTGTTCGTTGATGAGCTCAAGAATCTGTGCCTGCACGGTGACATCGAGCGCAGTTGTTGGCTCGTCGGCAAACAGAACAGTGGGACCACAAGCCAATGCAATTGCGATCATGACGCGTTGCCGCATGCCACCAGATAGTTCGTGTGGGTACTGACTGAGGCGACGTTCTGCTTCTGGAATACGGACATCACGCAAGAGTTTTTCAGCGGTATCCCACGCAGTTTTCTTTTCCATGCCTAGATGCGACATGAGCGGTTCTGAAATTTGCTTGCCCACCTTCATGAGCGGGTTCAGGGATGTCATTGGATCTTGAAAAATCATCGCCATCTCACGTCCCCAGATATTGCGCATTTCTTGAGGAGTCTTGCCAACCAGGTTGTCTCCCTGATACATCACAGCACCTTCTCGATGTGTTCCTCTGCGGGGGAGTAGTCCCATGATTGATCGCGCCAAAATAGTTTTTCCGGACCCAGATTCGCCGACGATGCCAAGTGATTTTCCGCGAGCAAGTGCAAAGCTCACGCCATCAACTGCACGCACAACACCTCGCGGAGTTTCGAAGTGAGTCTTTATGTCAATGATGTCGAGCAATGCGGAGTTCTGTTCAGTATTCACAATGTCGCCTCACGGATATCAAAACGCCGACCGATGTGATCGCCAATAATATTAAAAGAAATCACGGTCAACAATAAGAAGAGGCACGGAAAGAGAGTTGCCCACGCTGCTATGTCCAGGTCATCGCGAGCAATATTGATGAGCCTGCCCCACGTTTGAGGGCGTTCAACACCGAGTCCCAAAAACGCGAGCGCTCCTTCGGCAGCAATTAGAATACCAAGGCCTGTAAAAGCAACTGTCAACATTGTCGGCATCAGATTGGGGAGCAACTCGCGCAGAATGATTCTGCTATTTTTTGCGCCGAGACTGCGCGCTGAGAGAACAAACTCACGTTCGCGCAGCGCTATTGTCTGGGCTCGCGTGATTCGGGCCAACGGGGCGATGGACAGGATTCCAAGAGTGATAGTTATCTCCCACGGACGCGTGATTCTCCAGAACCAGATCGTGAGCTTTAGGTCATCAAGGCGATACACGATGAGCAATGCCAACAAAAGCGGAGGTAATGCCAAGAGGCTGTCAACAATGATGCTGACAACGCGATCGACGCGGCCTCTGAAGTATCCCCCGAGTATGCCGATGAGTCCACCCAAGAACAGGCCCATGATTGTTGCACCGACGCCAATGAGCAATGTCAACCTTGCGCCGTACACGCATCGGGAGAGCACGTCAAAACTGCTCTTATCGGTACCAAGCCAAGCGCGCGCGCTAGGACCTAACCCGTATGCCCTGGCACGATCTGCAATCTTTATTTTTTCGTCGTACTTAGTTATGAATGGTAATTGGTAAGCAAAAAGAGCACAAAAGCTCAGTACAGAGATCCAAGCCGTTCCGAGCATCCACCCGATCCGACGCTTCGCTTTTTTTGGTGCGGTGATTTCTTCAATAGATTCAGCAAGCATGTTTCAGTCCCTACAGCAATGCTCGCGCATGTCGAATGCGTGGATCAATCACGGTATACATCAGGTCAATACCTAAGTTTGCAAAAACCACAGAAGCCACCAAAATGGCAGACAACGACTGCACCACAAATAGATCTTTTGAGAGGATGGTGCTGATGAGCAAAAATCCCATGCCTTTCATATTGAAATATTGCTCCACCACTAATGCCCCACCAATCAGACTGCCAATCTGAACACCAACACTGGTGAGAACCGAAAACAACGAGTTGCGCAGTGCATGGACCCAGAGGGTGCGTTGTGGCGAGACCCCTTTGGCGTTGGCAAGTGTGATGAAGTCACTTTGAAGAGTCGCAATCATGTCAGAGCGAAGAAGTCGTGCAAAGACGGCCGCAGTTGGTAGCGACAACACCACGACTGGCAAGAAGAAGTTTTGGAAGTGTGCGGCTAAGTCATCCCACGGATAAATCTTTTCACCGATGCGGGGGAACCATTTCAACTTAGCCACAAAGATATAGATAATGAATGGTGAAAAGACGAGAGCGGGTACAGAGATAAAGAAGAACGAGAATAAGTTGCCAGCCTTATCAAATCTTGAGTCGCGCTTGTATGCCTGATATACGGCTACCGGTACAGCAATGATGAGGCCCCAGATCAGTGAATAGATGCCGAGGAAAAACGTCACGAGTATTTTTGGCTGCATATATGTAAAGACGGAGATGTTTTGTTGGACGGAGTATCCAAAGTCTCGGTCCCAAATAATTCCCTTGAGCCAGTACCAGTATTGAGAAATTAGATTGCTGTCAAGGTGATACTGGAGAGTTATTTTGTCGATTAGCTCTTGGCTGACGGTTCCGCCCAGCATTGTTCGCGCTGGGTCTCCAGGCGCATTGAGCCCAAGGCGCATAAGAACCATGACGCCGAATGTGACAATAAAAAAGACGAGAGAAAATTGTAAAAACCTCTGGACTAGATATCTCACGCGTTTCCCCTAATTGACTTGATTGCGTAACGAAATCTAGTACAAGCAAAGGGCGGTCACCGAATGCTGCTGCAAACGATGACCGCCCTACTTCGCTATTTCAGCCTGCTGTGTTGATCCACATTTCATTCATCCAGAATTGACCGGAGAAACCAGCACCTTCGTTAATAGGGGAACCATCTGGCAACTTGGTGTTGTAGATGCCCATCACGTTTGTCTTGTGTGGCGTTGCCCAAATGGTGTAGTCGAATGGAATCTGATAGCACTCTTTGGCCATCTGGCGATTAACTGCTTCTGCAGCAGCCTTGCGCTTTGCTGGATCGGCATCGGTTCGAGCAATCCCCAGATTCTCATCAACGATCGGGTCATTGATGCGAGCAAAGTTCAGCGACAGATCGCCATCTTTGACTCCAGATGCTGAGTTCCACCAGAAGTTTTGCGAGTCAACGTACAAGCCAGCATGTTGGCGCCATCCGTACATTGTGTGCTTTCCAAAGAGAGCGTTCGTGATGAACTGGTCCTGAGGGATCACTTCAATCGCGGTGTCGACTCCAATCGCAGCCCAGTATCCCTTGAGCAATTCGGCTGTTTGGTCACCTGAGCGAGTTGGTGTGTGCCCGTATAGAACTGCAACTTTCGTCACGCCCTTTTCGGCTTTGTATTCCTCGATCAGGGCCTTTGCGCCCTCAATATCTTGCGCTGGATCAAAGCCATTGTCCTCGAGGTAGCCCTCTTGGCCAGGCGAGAAGACGCCATTAGCAATTGTTCCGAGGCCGAAGTTAACGAGGTCAATTATCTCCTGACGATTGATCGCCTTTGATAGCGCACAACGCACTCGACTGTCGCCTGACGGCTCGGTCTTTTTGGCCCCGTCGATCATGATGTAGTTGATCTCTGAGTAGTCAGTCTGCTCCACCATTGGGAACTGATCTTTGAGTTCGCGCAACTTAAGAATGACCCCATTGTTAGATGTCGAGAAGATATCAATGTCTCCACTCTGAAGAGCCGCACTAGATGTTTCGCTGTCTTCAATTACCTTGAAGGTGATCTTGTCTAGGTATGGCAACTGCACGCCTGCAGCATCTTTCATCCAGTAGTTAGGGTTTTTGGTAACGACGAGCGCCTCACGTGGTGCATAACTCTGCACGATGAAAGGACCAGAGCCAATTGGCTTTGTTGCCAGCGTTGGATCTTTGGCGAGAGCATCAAGCCACGCAGGAGATGCAATAAGACCCCATTGACCGGCTAAGTATGACGCAAATCCTGGCCACGGAAGTGGTTGTGTTTGATCGCCGCCTTTGCCCGTAAAGATCGTCAATGACATTTCATCATTCTTTTTAATCTTGAGTTGCATTACTTTTGGATCTTTGGCACTTGGTTCTTTTGCCACATCAACGAGTGCTTTCGCAACAAGGAATCCTGTGCCGGTTGTCTGAAGATTCTGAATAAGTGCGTCAGCATTGACGGGTGTTCCATCAGTAAACAGAATTCCGGGTCGCACCGTGATTGTCCACTCGGTGTACTCAGCGTTTGGCGTGATGCTCTCGGCAAGGAATCCGTGTATTTCGTTATCTTTTCCGAAGGCTGCGATCGTGTCAAAGAATGTATGAGCACGTTGACTGCAATACGAGTCGCACTGCATCGTCGCTGGAATCCATGGGTTTGATACCTCTGCTTCACCTGCAACAATTATTTCTCCACCAGGTATTGGAGTCATCTCAGGTGCTTCAGCAACTGTTGTGTCAGGCGCTTCAGCAACCGTTGTGTCAGATGCTGCGCCACCATCACTGCTACTGCCACAAGCAGCAGTAATCAGAGCCATGCTCACGATCACTGTGCCAAACAATACGCCAGAGCGTCTCTTGGATCGTCCCATTACATTCATGTGTTCCCCCTGTTGATGTTCGGGCGCAGTAAACCCCGCCGAAGTAGATGTCACAAAACTACCCCAGATCTTGTGTTCCCCAAAACCGTGTCGGATATCTCGCCTCAATGGCTTTAGAGATGTCGGTAGCGCAGGTAGGTTGGAACCACTCAAGTGAAGGGAATAGCAGTGGCAAATGCATGGTTTGAGACAGTGGCAATTGCCCAAGAGCGTGCCCGCAAGAGGCTCCCTCGCTCGGTATATGGCGCCATTGTTGGGGGTTCCCAGAAGGGTCTCACGGCGGCCGACAACCTGAGTGCATTTGACGAATTGGGTTTCGCCCCCCATATTGCGGGCCTGTCGAACGAGCGCACGATGGCCGTGACGGTGATGGGTCAGCAGTTGTCGATGCCCATCATTATGTCGCCAACTGGAGTGCAAGCAGTTCATCCTCAAGGCGAACTCGCGGTCGCTCGTGCAGCCGCCAACCGCGGTGTGGCGATGGGTCTGAGTTCTTTTGGGAGTCGCTCAGTTGAAGAAGTCTGCGCAGTGAACTCACAAGTTTTGTTTCAGATGTATTGGTCTGGCGATCGCGACACAATGATTCAGCGGCTGCAACG
>Ga0208942_1000934_pt1 | contig 11053 bp, 11 predicted proteins | sample GreLakmeSU08MSRF_FD_187704 | JGI IMG/M metagenome (GOLD analysis project Ga0208942, IMG submission 187704) | Freshwater lentic microbial communities from great Laurentian Lakes, MI, USA - Great Lakes metaG SU08MSRF (SPAdes) | ecosystem: Environmental > Aquatic > Freshwater > Lake | place: Great...
AACTGGAACTTCTTGGGCGAGCACGAGGGTTGCGGTTAAAGCGAGGGCTGCGAGTATTGCGTTTTTCATATTAATAATTTACTTTCTATATCCGATGTATTGGACGGTTTCCCGGCACGGTTAATTCCGTCCGAAGATCTATTCCTCTTAAACTATATATCGTAAAAGTGTACTTGTCAAGGACTTAGTGCCCATATCTTTTTGCTGTTTTCTTTCTCATCTAACATCTCTAACAACAAGTCCATAAAAAACTTCTGTTTCTCGATGGTCGAGCGTTGGGACTCGATTGTCTTATCTTTAAACGTCTCCCTATTCTCTAACCGTGAGGCTAAAGCCTCGTATTTTGAACCCCAATAAAGAAAAGAACCCAGCACCCCAATCGCGAAACCCATCGCGATGCAAAGTGCCAGCCTGCCCTTCATTTGCTCTTCTTTGTTTTACGGGGTTTCCCCTTCGGAAGCTTGAGAACTTTAGTAGCTTTAGGTTCCTCGTCCTTTTTATCGGTGATGCCGCCTATGAACTCCACGGCGATCCAGGAACCAACCGAAAGGGCAACGATAGCAGTTATAATTAATAAGTCCATAGTATAAAGGCCTTACACTCTATAATACTACTTTCGATACTTAAAAATTGAACCCAGAGAAAGTTTCTCCAGTTCTGAAGACTCTTCCGCTTATGTAAAAGCCTCGGCCAGTAACATCGTCAGTCAACTCGGTGGTGAAAGTCATACTTACTAACTTACCCTCGTTTAGGGCGTTAGTATACTGTATTGAGTTGAATCTCGCCCTTAAGAAGTCGTAGCTTACAACTGTTTCCTGTACTCGGTCCCCGCAAGTTGGAGGAGTCGATAGCTGTAGCGATAAGTTATAATCGTGATCGTTAATTAACAAGTTTCTTAGGCGGCCTTCTTGATCTTCGCCAACGATTGCTTCGATAGAAAGGTTCGCCAGAGTCGGGTTTTTAACAAATCTATCTACGGAGTTTTTATACCCTAGTCCTTTCAAGTCTTGTCTTTCGAAGTTGAGTTCTATCTTGGCGCTTTGGATTTTTAACTCGGCTAAATTGAAACCCAAATCCTTAGAGTCCTCTGGTGAGTCTCCGTATCCAGTCGCTACGATGCGAAGCGATGTATCTGAACCCTTCATTATGTCTTTACCGATTACTTGGTCTTTGAACTTGGGGATTAAGAACTGATTGCTGTTTACTGGCTGTAAGTTTATCGGATTTGCTGCTGGAATTTGCCCAGAGCCGCTTAAATAAAATACGATGTTCTCCGCCGAATAACTGAGGTCGTGTCGCACCGCCTGATCTACTTGAAAGAGAACGGAATAAGATTTAATATGACAATCGCCAAATCCGATTACGTGAGACGTCAAAAACGCCGGGTTATCAAGCGCGTCCGTTCCCTCCTGAGCGATGGACACGAAAAAGTTCCTACGATCTCTATCTGAGTAAGGCCAAGCCGAATAGCCTGGGTAGGCCGCGCTAGTCGATCGGCTTGTGAATCCGGAAATAAGCGGCACGCCAAGGTTGTTATCGTAAAACGGGCTCCTGTCTATGCCAGTTGGAAAGTTAACGTTGAACCCTAATCTGATTTCATTCCTTACGTCTAGACCGTAGTAACTAAAATCTAAACTAATCTCTGGATGATCTAAATGCGAGCGATTAACATTAGACTTTCTGCCAAGCTCTTTAATGTCTGTGCGGTTAGACTCTATTCCATAGCTTAGGTCTATTACGCCGTTTATCTGTTTGATAGCATTGGTGACCCCCACTGATAAAACGACTTCGTCGTCTATAACAGTGAAAAAATCAACGTTAGTAAGCGCTCCGACACTTGTCAAAAAATGGCCGCCAGAAGATGGAGCCGGTCCTACGAAAAGAGCCTGGGTGCTAGACAGTATCCTTACTCTTGCCATAACTCACGCTTTGCTTACGCGCAGTACGCTTGCCAAGAAGGAGTCTACCTGATGTTCGAACGCAATAGCCTGGACCTGCTTAACTGCTTCTTGATTTTTGTCGACAGGATTCGTCACGTAATTTTTGGCTTCGTCCAGCCAATTTTCTGAAGGCTCATTTGCCATGACGATGCTGGAGATCTGTTCTGCCACAGACTTCTGCTCCTTATTTAGGGACTTAATTTTGTGGGTTTTGCGAAGAAGCTCTTCGACTTTCTCGGACAACTTCTCCGATAGCAAGAGATTCTCTTTTACTTTAGCTATGGAATAGAGAGCCTTCGATTCTCCGATTGGAGATATCTTCTTCGTCGTCTGAGGTATGCCTTTGCTTCCTGCGGGTCTTCCCGGTTGATCTTGAACTCCTCCGCCGATGAGCGGGGCGTATAGGCCCTCGTCTTTATACGTCTTAAATCTTCTCTGGGCTTCTAAAGACGCTTCTTGATCTGGCAACCTGTTCGTCTCTAGGGCGTTGAGGCCTTCTTCTGGAGTGAGTACTCCTAGCTCAATTAACCTGCTGTAGATCTTAGCGTAAATAGAGTTGTCCTTGATCGAAGACTCTTCGAAGTATGGCGTAGGATAGTTTTTGAATCCTAGCTCCTTAGCTACCCGCTTGATTTCCGGAAAAAGGAACTCATTTATAAAAGCCTGCTTCGCCTGTTCTAATCTACCTAGGAACACCTCTACCTTGCTGCTCTGGTTGGCGTATTTTTCGCCTCCCACTAAAATATTGTTAAGTCCGATGTTAATGTCTCTATCGATGGCCTCGTATTTCTTTGGGTCTAATAGCGCAGCAATATCTGGGATAATGAACTTAGCCGTGGTTGTATAATCCGCTATCAAAACTCTTCCCACGGATTCGTTTTGGAACAATTTTTGCATCGCCTCTAAATTCTTTTGATTCACTCCGCCTTTTTCTGGGTCCGTGCCCATCGTGACTAAAAGAATGGCTTGCTGCATCGTTCTCGTTATAGCCATGTCTACTTTTCTCATTTCCGCCTTGGCGTTCAAGTCCTCAAGGACTGGATAACCCATCGGCACCGCGAGGGGTTCGTAGTCTTGCTTTTTATAGAAGACCGCAGAAGTTTTGTTCGGGTCTAAAGCGAGAGAAATGACTTTGGAACCCTTGTTGGATATCAACTTTTTGGCATCATCTGGAAGCGCCTCGTAAACCGACACGTCCTCCTCAGTCTTGGGATATCGCAATCTCTCAACTTCATAATCTGTTAAAACCTTAAGAAACCTTCCATTCGAAAAGGATATGTTGCCACCCGCCTGTATATCTGCCGGGTTTAGAATAACATATCTAGCTGGAAGAACGGACTCTCCCGAACCATACGTTTGAGTAATCTTAAGTAGCTCCTCGGTCTTAATTTTTGCGTCAAACCGGTAAATGAAAACGTTTCCTGAACGGAAGTATTCTCTGAAGAACTTGTCTTGTAAGGTCCAAAGATTGATTTTATTAAATAAAGCCTCAAAAAAGTCCCTAGACTTCTTGCTTCCGTCCTTGTAGTAAATGTTGCCCACCGAAAACTCCGTCATCAAATCGATAGTGTTTCTGAAAACCGAGAAATTATAGTACGCCTTCTGACAAAGCATGACGGCATCTCTAACGTCAAGGTTTGAGGAGTTCGGAATTCCGCTGGCGCTAAAATTAAACGGCACGAGCCCCTGCTCGATATTCTTAAATCTATCCGTTCGCTCTATAGATGAGGATCGGTTCCTTCTTGTCAGTGTGGACTCGGCCGCTTGAGCTACGATCAGCGGGATGGTATCGTTTTTCTTCTTGGTTGCCATATATCTTAAGGTTACACCTGTTAATTAATTACAAAAGGTACGAAAGTGAAATTCGATTGTTCCTCCCGCATAGATATTACATCATAATAGCATTTAACCGCCCAATTAGCCAACATAAGAGCTGTATAGTTATCTTTTCTTGCCCTAGCGGGAGAATTGCTTCTTTTTAGATGTTGAGGCAGATCAAAGGTCTGAGTTCCCTTAGCTGTGCTTTTAACTTCTATAAGGGCGCATTGCTTTTTTACGCTGTAAATCAGAGTGTCCTGGATCTCTATTAAATCTAACACAGACTCTGACCCAGTTAGCTCAACGTTGATCCTGGCATTAGCGTACTTGTCGAAAGCCCTGCCGTTGGCCGCAGTTTTAGAGGCGAACCAGATCTTTTGGTGGTCGATACTCCCCTGAAGCTGAACGTTGGCTTTTCTAATAAATTCGGAGGTGAAAACTTGTTTAAAAACTTTAACTCCGAGACCTTTGTTGTAAAGTCTTTTGACCTTTTTGATTTCGGCCTCGTATTCCGCCCCTTCTTTGTCCGAATCGAACTCGAAGAACTTGAGTTCAACGCTAGAGTTTCTGAAAAACTCGGATTCATTCGCGGCGTCGATAAATTGATAGCCCGCATTATCAATGATTATCATCTCTAGGTCGAAATTCTGGACAAGGTAGTGCAAGTACTTGATATGATCTTTCAAATCTCCACCCGCCACGGCATAATTATGGACTAGGGTCGATTGATTGAACTCATCGTCTAGCTCTACCACTGCCATTGCGAAAAAGTCAGAAGTCGGGGAGTTGCTAAAGCTTGGGTCGATAGCAAGGATATATTTTTTTCCTTTTCCCCCAACTATTTGAGTTGTCGGCTCTTGACCGTCGGCAATCGTACAGTCGTGCATTTTCTTTGCGCTGAAGTAGCTGTCGCTACCGTCTGTGAATTGCGCGCAATACTCTCTCTGGAATGAGGAGTGGGACGTGCCACCATTTTGAGCCTCTTCGATGATAGTCTTATCTATCATGTGTTCAGGTAAGGACTCCCAGCTCATTTGAGAGATGAAATACGTTGCGCTTTCGCGCTCTGGAGAATAGATCTTGTCAGTCCACTCCTTGTAGGTCTTATAAAGGTTCTCAAAAGAATAAGACGCGGAAGAAAGGGCGATCATCTTCGAGGTGTTCTCGAAAACCATCCTTTCCTCTTCTTTCATCTGGCCCTTTGTAATAAGGGCGTCTTCCATCGCTCTTACTTCGAGCCTCTCCTTCATGTTCTGCGGTGCGACTAAGAACGGCATGAGCACTGTTTTAATAATATCTTCTGAAAGAAGCAGGTATTCGTCAAGGACTAGAACGTTCGCGCGGAAACCACGAATCTTTTCGCCGTTAAGCGGAATGGCGACTATAGAGCCGCCGTTTATCGACCATTCATACTGGTCGTTCCGCTTGGATTTGCTTCCGAAAGCCTGAAGTAATAATTCCGCCCCTCTTGATTCACAAATTTTTTCGATGTTGTTAAAAATGAACCTAGCCGTTCTAAAGGTTGGACCGGCCACTAAAATTTTCGTACCTGGCTCAAATATACATTGTAGAACGCAGAAAACGCTAGCAACAAACGTCTTGCCGCAACCACGACCCCAAACGCACATGGAAAAATTACGATTAAGCATTCCTCTCAAGGTCACCTCTTGATAAGGCGAAAGCTTTATGCCCGTCAGCAGCTCCACGGTGAAGCTTAGGTTAGCTCTTAGGAACTTTATTAGGGTTATCTTCGCCTCTTTGTCGTTCAGATCCCCAGAGAGCTTTAAGAACTCTTCGTTCAGGTTTACGAGCGGCTTGCTATATTTTTCAGGAGCATACCACATTATAGTTTGTCTGTATCGTATGCTAGTTGTAGGTCGACCTCTTTATACAGGCACTTGCAGGTAAAGATTTTCTCTATAACTCTAACCGCTTCTTTTCTACCCTTAACAAATAAGAACTGAACGTGAGGATACTTCTGAATGATATCCCTGACATTGTGCATTATATATTCTGGAGTGGCTTTTACTTTCTTATTGACCTCTCTCAGGAATTGAAAGCCCGCAACGTCGTTGAAATCGCTTTCTATTACGACAATAAAGTTTGCGTCACTGTCTTTCGACCGTTCTATCTCCCTGCAAAACCTGTCGAATCCCCCGCTTAGCGTTCCGACGAAATCTTGTAAAGACTTTCGCTCAACATAGCAGTTGCACGTCGCATCTCTGTCGCTGAAGCTATAATCTCCGAACTTTAAAGTCTTAATCTCGATGGGTAAATTAAACTTAAGGGGTCTTTGCTCTCGGGTATCGACATAGACCACCCTACCCAAGCCGACCGCGCTTATCGAATCAATCGGGCCGTGAAGATTTCGATGCTTGATCTCAAACCCTACGCTTTTACAGAGTTCGTAGTAATCCCCAAACAGCTCATTATAATAATTGATAGGAGGAGACATTATCGAGCGCAGCTCTACTTGTGTTGGCGCATAGACTATTTTTTTTTTGTTTTTTCTGCTGACGAGAATGTTTTTGCAGTACTCCTGGGCTGCTTCTTTCGTTTGGGCCTTGAGCCACATGCGAAGGTTTGTCCGACTATTGAACTCGGAGCTAAAGTACTGCTCTTTGTTCTTGAACTTTATTATCTCTTTGTTGTAGATGTCGTATCTTGGATAGTGGGTCTGGTAATACTGAACGACCCGCATCTCATGCACCTTCAGATGCTTGTGTAGGCTAGCGTCCGAAGCGAATTCCTCGGAGCAAACTTTGCAAACCGCTTTATCCATTTAAAGCCTCGTCGCTGGAAAGGCCCATGATCTTACATTTGATCTCGTCCATAGAAGAAAGCCGCTCTATCTCTTGGGCGACAGATTTCTTTTGAAGCTCTGCCAATTTAATCATCTTAACGCGAGACTCTTCGTCTTTCCACATCTCGACTAAGTTAAGTATGCTCGCGTTCTCTTTAATTTGCTTACCGAGTCGTTCGCTACGCTTCACTTTGAGGTCGCTTAAGAGCTTTTGTTGCCTGTTAACGCACTGGTTATACTCTGTCCTCGCGGTATTGCTCGCCTCGACGAGGGTCATCGGTATTTTCCCACCAGTCTCTACTTCTCTTTCAATCTGTCGCTGGAGAATTTGGATTGCTCGCTGGATATTAGCAGATATGACAACTTCAGTTGAGAGAACGATGTACTGGTCCACCTCTTCTTGAGTTAGATCTGACTTGTCGTACGTATACCTAACAAAGCTTGACTCGAAAAGGTCTCGGTCAGTCTGCTCTGTATAAGTATTGATCTGATGCAAAAATCGATATGTATGCAAATAGCCGATAAGCGATTGCAGTTCCTTTTTTTGCTTTGGGGAGACTTTGTCTTTGTCGATTCCTTCGTGAACGTATCTGTTGACCTTCGCCAAGGCCCTGTCTGAAGTCTTGGGCGCACGATATTCTGAATCGGGGACTTCTCCCGGGTCGCTATAAATAACCTTGCCATCAAGAGTCTTGATATATTCGTTGACAGTCCTAGTCTCTTGGTTGAGATTGGTAAGTAGGTCGTTTTTGAAAATTGTTCTTGCGATTTCGACCGCCTTCATAGTTGCGGCACTGTTTGCAATGAACTCTTTCTGATCGTCGGACAAGTCGGACTTCTCTTTTGCTATATATTCTTGTGCTCCGCGAGCCTTGATCTGTCTCGAAGCTAAAAAGGCTTTAATAGCTCTTCCTTCTTTACTTCTTCCATCTATATTTTCTAGGGTTGGGAATGCGACGCGAACCAGGTCGTTTAACGACGGGGGATTGTCGGGTCTGTTGTTCCATTCGCTTAGCAGCGCTGCACGCTGTTCGTCTGTTAGTTGAATTTCCTCCTGACTCATATAATGTCTATCTCTCCATTCCGAAGAATCTTCTTAGCCTTGGCGATAATGATCTTTTTGATGTTCTTGATGTGTTTATAGCCGGGCGGGCGATTTTTTTCTGTTGTCTTATATCCCATTATCTTGGCGACGTCCTCTTCAGACGCGTGCTTGACATAAAGTAGCTCGTAGATTAACCATTCACTAGCTTTTAGTGCGCCCTTCATTTTGCTGTGAAGTTTTTCCGCAGTCCCTTCAATGTCGAAGGCGTCGCTAACCATGCTGAAGACTTCTTGTGAGTGATTTTCTAAGGAGAGGGGAAGTTTTGTGTCATGGGCGCGCTTTTTACTCTTCTCCCAGTTTGCATAAAGGGGGCAACTGTTGCATTGCTTTGAGTAAATCGAACAAAGGTCATCAGATTCTGCTGCTGCACACTTCAGGCAGGGGCGGCTGTAATTGCCGTAATTATTTCTTATTAGATTCTTGATCTGATTGGTGATGATCCGATTAAGCCAGGGCTCCAGGGGCTTGGTGTTATCATAGAGCTTCCACTTCTTATAAATATGTATTCGCAGAATCTGTGAAACGTCTTCAAAGTCCATCCAGGCTAGGATGGTTAGGTTCCATTTGCTTTTTCTTTTATTTATCTCGTTATTGATGACGTCAATAACGTCTTCAAAGACGAGTTCGGCTTTACTCATTAGACCCCTTGTCTCTTAGGCTTCCGCCTTCCTTGTGGAACTGCTTTAAGAACTCCGCCCGAGTCTGTTCTGGGGGTTTCTCGCGCACGAACGAGTCGGACAATGCTGGTCCCGTAGCCATTACGTCTTTTAAAGAAATTCCGTGATAATTAGAAGCCTCTATCTCTACTTCTAGGCCACTCATGTCAGGGACGCTTACCGTCTCGGTCTCTTCGTCTTCGTCATCGTCGTCCTCATCTTCTACAACACGCGGGGGCTTGCTGGCCTTCGCTAGTTTGCTATTGGCTCTAGCGAGTGGATCAAAAGATACCCCACAACCTTGACAAAACTTCGGCGGGCTGCTGATATATTCGCTGGGCTGTCCACATTCGGTGCAGTATCTTTTCATGACTTATTATAGCTACTTATTGAAATAATTTCTACTATTTCTCATCCAGTGTATAGAATAGTATGGGATGTAAATGTAACAACGCTGGAAAGGCCATCGTTGAAAAAGACTTAAAACTAATCTTGGACCTCAGCTTTAAATATTGTGAAGCAGAAAATCAAGAACTCGCTTTATTCGCACAACAAGTCAACGCCAAAGCCTATCAGGTTATGAAATTTATCAACAGAAGTGGCAGTAATTGCTGTGCGGGTGGATGCAACGAAAGTTGCAGTCAGTAGTAGTGCATCTAACGCGGTTCGCTTGGCGGATACTACATCCGCTTTGAACCCATTTTTCCTCTAAGGGGAAAACGTATACCCTTTAATGCGGGTAATAACTACTTTAATGTTTTAAATTTCTTGACGAGGAATTTAACCAGCTCAGAGCGCATGATATCATCTTCATCGAACTGGAAAGCCTTTACGCCGTTCGCTCTGCTTTCGTCGTCCGCGAATAATTCAAATAATCTCTCAAACGCTCCGCCCTTGCCTATTGGTAGGTCGGTCTGGTTAGGGTCGGCTAGAACGAAGCACTTACTAAACTTGCCCAAGCGGGTTAATACGGTAATAATCTCTTTTTGGGTGGAATTTTGAGCTTCATCAAATATAACACATTTGGCGTTCCAACTCATTCCTCTTGAGTAGTTCACTGGATAGGTAGAGACTCGGTGATCTTTTTCCAGCTTATCGACTTCGCAGCGAGGAAGAAGTTCGTCCAGCTTTTCGAGAAACGGTAGGTTGTAGACGTGGAGCTTTTGATCAATATCTCCCGGAAGGAATCCGAGTTTACTGTCGCTGCTTTCAACAGCAGAACGAACGTAAACAATATCAGATATTCTCTTCTCATTTAATAACTTTAAGGCGCAATATGTAGCTAAAATTGATTTAGAGCTACCTGCGGGGCCATTTACCATCATTATTTTTGTGTCTTTGTCGAGGGCGGTAGCAATAAAGGCTTTTTGCTTGTCTGTCCACTTGAGTTCTTTGATGTTAAGGCCATCTTTAATTTTGTCTCTTTGGTGGACTTGGGGCGAGGAGTCTTTCGGGGCTGCTGGGTTTTGACTAGGGGCGAGTTTCTTCTCTTTGTGTTTTTTGGACATAATATTTTAAAAGACCCTACCGGCTCTATTATATACTACACTGGGTTAAACGGGGCAAGGTGTTTTTATGCTTTGTTAATAACTTTTTGGGAGGGGGTATGTGAATAAGGCCTTTTTTTAATTAATTAGCCCCGGGTTTTTTTTACTTGAGCTTTAAATGGCAGGGATTAGTTTATTAATTAATTGGGATAATACCCACACCCCCCTGTGTTTTTGTTTGTTTTTGTTTGTTTCTTTCGGGGGGTAAATGAAGAACAGGTTAATTTTGTTTTATAGCGCTCAAATAGGCACCCCCGCGCGAACCTCTGAGAGAGAGGCTCGGCGGATTTCCAAAAATGGGAGGGGGTCACTTCCCGTCGCTCCAAGCAATATCGTTTGCGTGGTCTGCCGCTTCCGCCTTCGCGTCGTAGCCTTGCGAGATGCGCCCTTCGATGTAGTTGCCGAGAATCTGCTCAAAGTCTTTGGCGTTGATTCTTTGGCCGAGCGTGGGAAGACTATTCCCGCGCGTCACAGAGAGGTTGAGGTAAACGAATTGGCTTTCGTCGGAATAGGTTTCCGCGCAGATAAGAACGGTGCGCCCGTTCTCTTTAACCTCCGCTTCGAGTGACTCGTCATCGTGATTGCAGAAAAGGATTTCGATGCAGGAGTTGCTGATTTCGTTTGCGATTTGATTCAGTGTTTTCATCTGCCAACAGTATACATCAACGCAAGGGTCAACGGGACAAGTAAATCGTTATAAAGTTATGCGCAATTCGTTACGTTGGCACAGTAAATGCATAAACAAATGCCTTGACAAGTCGCAAGTGCTTGATAATCAGCCACTTACGCGGGGGTAGGGGGAGGCCCGCGTAAGTGCTTGATAATCAACGACTTACAGATGTTAGCCTCGACTAACACCTTCACGATCCGTGCCAACCGCGCAAACAATCGCTGTGCCAACCGTGCAAACAATCGCCGTGCCAACGTAGCGCAACCGCGCAAATTAAATGCAGATTCATTCTTCACGCTGCCGCTTGCGCTGTGCTATATTCAGGTATGGAAAATAATATGAGAAACGAAATGAAGGTTGAAACGAATATGCAAAACAAACTGAACCTATTGGAAAACGTAGAACTAAACGGAATCGACTTTAAGGATGCTCCTGATTTCGTTGATGCTTTCGTTTCTTACGCTGAATTGGATGGGAAAGCGTTAACCGATAAAGAACTTGATGAAGTGAATTC
>Ga0208942_1000935_pt1 | contig 11053 bp, 6 predicted proteins | sample GreLakmeSU08MSRF_FD_187704 | JGI IMG/M metagenome (GOLD analysis project Ga0208942, IMG submission 187704) | Freshwater lentic microbial communities from great Laurentian Lakes, MI, USA - Great Lakes metaG SU08MSRF (SPAdes) | ecosystem: Environmental > Aquatic > Freshwater > Lake | place: Great...
CCCGCCGCCGAGCGCGCCACGGCGAAGTTCGAGTATTTCAACGACAACCCGCTCGGTAAGGTGCCGCGTCGGGACGCGCCGCTGACGCCCGCGCTTCGCCACGAGGATGGCGTGTGGAAGCTCACCTTGCCCGGCTGCATCTTCCCCTCCTACCGCAACGACGGGGCGCCGGGCCACATCAAGACCCTGCTGCCGGACCATCCCATCGCGAAGGGCCTGCCCGCCGCGTGGGACATCCCGCGCACGGAGATGTATGACGAGCCGTTCCATGTGCCCGCGCCGGACGCGGTGGTCTTCGAGGAGCGCTGGGACAAGGGCGAGTGGTTCCGCAGCGGTCCGCTTTGGAAGGTGGGCAAGGGCGGCGTCTTCTACTTCCGCCCGGGCCACGAGACGTTTCCCGTGTTCAAACAGACGGAGAACTTGCGCGTGGTCGAGAACGCGGCGCGATACCTCGCCGCGCAACTGCCCGCCGACGCGAAGGTCGCTCCGCCCGCGAAAGCCAAGGCCGCCGCGCCCTCGGGCCGGCTCGCCCTGCCGCACACGGAGAACTTCACGGTCGCGGGCCGGCCAGCGTTCCTCTACCTGCCGCCGCCGGAGAAGCGCACGACGCCGCAGCCGTGGATTTTCTACGGCCCCACGCTCGCGCCGTATCCCGACAACGCTGAACGTTGGATGCACGAGCAGTTCGTTGCGGCGGGCATCGCCGTCGCGGGCGTGGATGTGGGCGAAGGCTACGGGAGCCCGAAGAGCAACGCGGTCTTCGACGCGCTCTATCGCGAGCTGACGGAGAAGAAGGGCTTCGGCGCGAAGCCCTGTCTCTTCGGCCGCAGCCGCGGTGGGCTGTGGACGAGCAGTTGGGCCATCACGAACCCGGCGCGCGTCGCGGGCCTCATCGGCATCTACCCCGTCTATGACTTCCGCACTTACCCCGGCCTCCAGCGCGCCGCGCCCGCATACGAACTGACCGTCGAGCAGTTCACCGCCCGCGCCGCCGAGTTCAATCCCATCGAGCGCATCGCCGTGCTGGCGAAGGCGAAGGTGCCCGTCGCGCTCATCCACGGCGACGTGGACAAGGTGGTGCCGCTGAAGGAGAACTCCGCTGAGTTAGTGCGCCGCTATCAAGCAGCCGGGGCCGGAGACTTGGTGAAGCTCATCGTCCTCGAAGGCCAGGGCCACAATATGTTTGAAGGCTTCTTCCGCTCGCAGCCGCTCGTGGACTTCGCCATCGCCAAGGCGAAGGCGGGTGCCACGAAATGAAGCCGAGCAGGCCAGTTCGCGCCAGGTTCCGCAGCGCCGAAGCCAGCATGTCCTCTGCTTGCCCAACTACCGACTGTTTGACGTGGCGCGGCGAGCGGCGCCCGCTGCGGTGAATTGACCGCCCCAGAACCTACCCATGAACCCCCCTGACCGCCGCTTCGTGCAAATCGCGGACGCGCTCCGCGAAACCAACGCTTGGACGAACAACGAATGGCTCTGCCGCCCGGACGTCGTCGCCGCCGACAAGCTGCTGCTCGTCCGCGCGAACATGGATCCGATGCATTGCCATCCGTTCCACTACCACCCGCACCGCGAGGAAATCATCTACGTCATTTACGGTCGTGCCGAGCAATGGGTCGGGCACGAGCAGCGCATCCTCAGCGCGGGCGAGATGGCGCACATCCCGCCCGGCACCATTCACGCCACCTACAATCCGCACAGGGAGCCGCTCGTCTTCCTCGCCATCCTTTCGCCGGCGAATCTTCCTGCCGAGAAGGCCGGCGACCCCGACCCGATTGATGTTTCCTCGCAGGAGCCGTGGGCGTCGCTGAGGAAGGGTTTTAAGCCGTGCAAGCTGCTGGGTTAGCCCGTGGCGGCCGAGGTCAGGAGGCTGCTGAATCGGCGCGTTTGACCGAGCATTCCACCACATCGCTTCGGCTGTGCGTGTAACTTCCTCCCGCCAGTTCTCGTCCACCAGTCCGCTATGCGCTGCGTGATTTGCTTCCTTGTCCTTGCCGCACTCTGCCTTGGCCCTGCGCCTGCGGTCGCGCAGAATCAGAAGGGCGCCAAGAACCAAACCTCGCAGCAGGCCAAGCAGGAGTTGGACGCGGCGAAGGACAAACTCAAGGACGCGAACCAGGATTTGAACAAAGCCGAGAAGGATGCGGAAAAGGCTGAGTCTGCGCACCAATCCGCTCTCGGAAAAATCCAGAAGGCCCGCCAAGCAGCGCTTGCCGAACACGGGAAGAAGTTGGGCCTCCCCACAGCCGTCGCACAGCACGCAGCCGCTCAACGAGCTTTCGCCACCGCGCACGCCGCGCTGGTGAAGGAGATTCGTGCAGGCGCAGATCATCAGGCTGCTGCCAAGGCCGCCGAGGAGGCGAGCGCCGGTATGCAAAAGCTCCGGGACGACACCGCGCTGTCCGGCGAGAAGAAGCTGCAGCTCACCTCCGAACTGGCCAAGATCCTCCGCCGGCCCGTTGAGCTGGAGCGCGAGCGCACCGAGGCCGATTCCAATCTCCAACAGCTGCGCTTCAAGATTGCCGAGGCAGGCAAGCAAGTCGTCGCCATCCAAGGCCAGACCGCCAAGGCCGCCGAAAACGACAGCGATGTGAAGGCCGCCCAGCAAGCGGAGCGCGACACTGCCGGCAAGTTGAAGTCGGCTCACGCCGACGTGGAAAAGCAGAAGAAGGACGTGGCCGCCGCGCAAAAGAAGGCGGCCACCGAATCGGAGCAATTCCAAAAGGCGCAGAGCCAGACAACGGCCAAGAACAAGAAGGGCAAGAACGACAAGTGACTTGGATCGCGGACGTGGGCGTCCGCGTTCCGCACAGTTTTTCTTTCCCTCCGGCGGACTTTTGAATTTCCAAACCGTCGCGTCTGGGCTAAGTGACTGGGATGCCAGAGCGCGCCGCCGTGGGAGAAGCCGTTTTTCGCGGCATTCCCGTCTCCGCAGGAGTCTGCATCGGCAAGATTCTCGTCCTCGGCCAGCAGCGCGCGACGATCATCCGGCAGGAAATCCCCGAGACCGACATACCCCGGCAACTTGAGCGGCTCGAACAAGGTCTCCTCGCCACTCGCCAGCAGCTTCACGACATCCAGCAGCAGGTGACGCAGGCGATGGGCGCGAAGGACGCCAGCATCTTCGAGGCGCACATGCTGGTGCTGGATGACCCGACACTACTCGAAGGCGTCACCCGGATGATCGCCGAGGAGCTAACCACTGCGGAATGGGCCTTCCACACCGTCGCCGAGCGCTTCGCCCAGACGCTGGAGGCGTTGCCGGACGACTACCTGCGCGAGCGCGTTGCCGACCTGCGTGATGTTGCCTCGCGCGTCGTCAACAATCTCATCGGCCACGAGGAGACGGTGGACCTCTCGCGGCTCAAGGAGCCGTGCATCGTCATCGCGCACGACCTTGCGCCGTCCGTCACCGCGCGCCTCGACAAGAAGATGGTGCTCGGCTTCGGCACCGATGTCGGCGGCAAGACCTCGCACACCGCCATCATGGCGCGCTCGCTGCGCATCCCGGCTGTCGTTGGCCTGCAGAAAGCCAGCCAACAACTCCACTCCGGACAGACCGTGCTGCTGGATGGCTTCAACGGCCTGGTCATCCTCAACCCGACCGACCAGACGCTCTTCGAATACGGCCAGATCGAGCAGCGGCAGAAGAGCTTCGATGAGCGCCTCCGCGAAATCCACGACCAGCCCGCCGTCACGCTCGACGGCGCGCAAATCACCCTGTCCGCGAACGTCGAAGAGGCCACCGACGCGGCTGAAGTCAAGATTGCCGGCGGCGAAGGTGTCGGCCTCTTCCGCACGGAGTTTCTCTTCCTCAACCGCACCACGCTCCCGAGCGAGGAAGAGCAGTATCGGGCTTATCTTCAGGTGGCCTCCGAGTTGAAGCCGCAGCCCGTCATCATCCGCACCCTCGACCTCGGTGGCGACAAGCTCCCGACCATCGTCGGCCTCGCGCAGGACACGGCCGAGATGAACCCCTTCCTCGGCTGGCGGGCCATTCGCTTCTGCCTCCAAGAGTCCGCCATCTTCCGCGCCCAACTCCGCGCCATCCTTCGTGCCAGCGCCGAAGGTAACGTGAAGATCATGTATCCGATGATCTCCGGCCTCGAAGAGCTGACCCAGTCCAACGAACTCGTCGAGCAGTGCAAGGCCGAGCTGCGCGCCGCGGGCGTGCCCTTCGACGAGAACATCGAGATCGGCGCGATGATTGAAATCCCCTCCGCCGTGATGATTGCGGACTCGCTCGCCAAGCGCGTGAAGTTCTTCAGCATCGGCACCAACGACCTCATCCAATACACGCTCGCCGTGGACCGGTTGAACGAGAAGATCGCCTACCTCTACGATCCGACGCACCCCGCTGTCCTCAAGCTCATCAAGCTCACCGTCGAAGCCGCACATCGCCACGGCATATGGGTGGGCGTCTGCGGCGAGATGGCCAGCGACCCCGCGATGGTCCCGTTGCTACTAGGCCTCGGGGTGGACGAACTCAGCACCACGCCCCCGCTGGTGCCGCCCATCAAATACATTATCCGCCGCCTGAAGCTCGCCGAGTGCACCGAACTCGCCGACTTCGCCCTCACCTGCGAATCCTCCGCTGAAATCCTCACCCGCGCGCAAGCCCTCGTCGGCCGCGCCGCGCCGGACCTCTTCGGCGGCACATGATTGCTGGCGGTCAGGAGCGCGGCGTGGCGAGACCCGTCGCAAAGCGTTGTTCAAACTCCAAGATCGTCGCGGGATAGTCCTCGGTCATGCCCAACCACTGCAGATGGTGGGAGGTTGAGGCAATTGGCGAGCCCGTTAGCTCTAAACCGCATGCTGCCCCGCGCCATCATGCCCTTCGCCGTCGAGGTCGATGAGGATGTCGCGTGGCTCGGCACCCTTGCTGGGGCCGACGTAGCCGCGTTCCTCGAGCACGTCCATGATGCGGGCGGCGCGGCCGTAGCCAATCTTCAGGCGACGTTGCAGGAGCGAGACGCTGGCCTTCTGCTCGCTGCGGATGACCTCAATGCATTGCTCGATGAGTTCCTCGTCCTCGCCCTCGCCTTCCTCGGCATCGAAGGCTTGCGGCGTGGTGCCGGCCGCCTTTTGCAGGGCGTTGTGGATCTCCAGTTCGTAACTGGGCTTGCCTTGCTTGGCGATGAAGTCCACGCACTGGTTGATTTCCTCGTCGGTGATGAGCACGCCCTGCGCGCGGGTGAGCTTCGCGGAGCCGGGCGGCAGGTAGAGCATGTCGCCCTTGCCGAGCAGCTTGTCCGCGCCCATCGCGTCGAGAATCGTCCGCGAGTCCACCTTGCTGGCGACTTGGAAGGCGATGCGCGCGGGGATGTTCGCCTTGATGACGCCGGTGATGACATCCACGGAAGGCCGCTGCGTCGCGACGATGCAGTGGATGCCCGCCGCCCGCGCCATCTGCGTGATGCGCGCGATGCACATCTCCACGTCGGCGGGCGCGACGAGCATGAGGTCCGCCAGTTCGTCAATGATGCAGACGATGTAACTGAGCTTCTCGGGGATGATGATGTCCTCATCGCGCGGCACGACAATCTGCTCGTCAATCTGCACGGCGAAACCATCCGCGCCGGCCTCGACCTTCTCCTTCGTCACGGACAAGGGCAGCTCTAGTTCCACCGGCGGCAAGGGCTTGTCCTTGGGGCGGTCGTTGAAGGACTTGATGTTGCGCACGCCGACGCGCGCGAAGATTTGGTAGCGCTTCTCCATCTCGTTCACCACCCAGCGCAGCGCAAGGATGACCTTCTTCGGGTCCGTGACGACGGGGACGACGAGGTGGGGCAGGGCGTTGTATTGCTGCAGCTCGACGACCTTGGGGTCAATCATCACGAAGCGGAGCTGGTCGGGGGAGAACTTGTAGAGCAGCGACGCGACGATGGAGTTGATGCAGACGGATTTACCGGAGCCGGTGCTGCCGGCGATGAGGATATGCGGCATCTCCGCGAGGTCGGAGATGACGGGTGTGCCGTAGACGTCCTTGCCGAGCGCGAGCGGGATGCGGGCCTTGGAGTTCTTCCATTCGTCGGACTCGAGGAGGTCGCGCATGATGACCTTGGTCTTCACGCGGTTGGGCACCTCGATGCCGACGGAGGATTTGCCGGGGACGGGCGCGAGGATGTTGATGCGTTCGGCCTTGAGCGCGGCGGCGATGTTGTTGTTGAGCGCGGCGATTTTCTCCAGCTTCACGCCGGGCGCGGGATGCAGCTCGTAACGCGTGATGGTCGGGCCTTTGGTGATGTCGCCCAGCGCCACCTCGATGTCGAACTGCGCGAGCGTGTTCTTCATCAACTGCGCGTTGGCCATCAGCTCCTCCTTGGTCTCCGTGGGCTTCAGCGTCATGTCCGCATGCTGGAGGAAGTCGAGCGGCGGGAGCTGGTAGTTGCCGATGAGCGGCACGCTCGCCACGGTCATCGGCTTGTTTTTCTTGGGCTGCGGGCGCGGGCGCAGTCGCGGGCCCGATCCGCTGTTGTCGGTGATAGTGGGTGGGGGCTGGGCTGGGACAGGCTCGGCAACGGCGGCGGCCAGAGCATCGGCAACGTGAACGAGCGGTTCACCTTCGGCGATTGGCTCGGGCGCCGGCTGTTTCTCAGTCTTGGCAGGTTTCTCCGGCTCGGATTTCTTCGTGAGTGCGCTCGTCTTGCCGAGAATGTCGGATGTCGTAGCGGCGGCGACTTCTTCGGCTTTGATGATGATGGCGTCCTCGCGCCGGGGTGTGGTTTTGCCAGCTTCGCCAAAGCTCCAGTCCTCAGCGGGATCCTCGGCCTTTTCCTTGCGCTTGGCTTTGGCGGCGAGGTCACCGGGGCGTGCCTGCGGGATGCTCAGGTCGCGGATGAGCGGTTCGGGCAGGGGTTGCCCATCCGCGCCGAGATCAGGGCCTGACTTGGCCGTGGCCGCCAACGGTTCGGCCTTGCCTAGCTTGGCCTTGTTGGCCTTCTCGACTTCACCTTGTAGACGCTTGGCTTCCTTCTCCAACTCCTTCGCGCGCAGCGCCAACACAAGTTCCTCGGCGGTCATGTCGTCGGTGCTCACGGCGGAGTTGTCGCCGCGCACGAAGAGGCCGCGCGCCCAGTCGAGGAGCGTGAAGTTGGTGAGGTAGTGCAGGCCGATGGCGTAGAGTGTGAGGTATACGAGCGTTGCCCCGACCGTGCCGAGGAAGTGCTTGAACAGATATTGGTTCAGCCACATCCCGAACCAGCCGCCTGCGGAGCCGGAGTTGATGGCGCTGACGATGCGCTCGAACGCGGCGCGCGGCAGGAGGTCGAACAAACCGACGAGGCAGAGCAACAGCACGACGCACCAGGGCCAGCGGCGGCGCAGGTGTTGGGCAGGCTCCCAGAACGGAACCGCGCCCAGCAGCACCAGCAAGGGCGGCAGCAGATACGCCGCCGCGCCGAAGGCGACGAAGGTCAGGAGAGCGAGCTTCGCGCCGACCCGTCCGACGAGATTGTGGATGTCCTGGTTCGGTTCGGCGGTGTTGAAGGCGACGTCGTTCTTGTCGAACGAGAACTGCGCCAGCAGCAGAAAAACGGCGGCGACCAGCAGCACGAGTCCGAGGATTCCACCTTCACCGCGCTCGGGCGGCGGCTCCTTTTCGTTCGCATTGTCTTTACGGGCCATGGGTGGAGACTAGAGAAGAGAGCCGGGAAAGGAAAAAGGAAAAACGTGGCGGAGCCGATCGGCCCGTGCTCTTGCTCGTAATACTACTCCTCCCTAACTGCGGTATCAGACTGGAGGATCAGGATTATGAGCAGGTGTAGAACGCTGTCGGCACATTGGACAGGCGGCGCTCGCTCCGCCTAATCTCGACGCCATGCGCATCGTCACCTCCACCGCCGCCATGCAACGCCTCGGCCTCCGCTGGCGGCGCGCTGGCACGCGTGTCGGCTTCGTGCCGACGATGGGCTATCTGCACGCTGGCCATCTCAGCCTCGTGCACCGCGCGCGCCGGCTCGTCGCCAAGCGCGGCATCGTCGTCGCGAGCATCTACGTGAACCCGACCCAGTTTGCGCCCACCGAGGACTTGTCCGCCTACCCGCGCGACTTGGACCGGGACACGCAGCTTTGTCGCAAGGCCGGGGTGGACGTGCTTTTCCTCCCCTCCGATGCCGAGATGTATGCGGGCCGCGACACCGGCGGCTACAGCACCTACGTCGTCGAGGAACAGCTCTCGCAAGGCATGGAAGGCGGCGCGCGCCCGACACACTTTCGCGGCGTCACGACGATCGTCGCCAAGCTCTTCAACCTCGTGCTGCCGGACGTGGCCGTGTTCGGCGCGAAGGACTGGCAGCAGGCCGCCGTCGTCCGCCGCATGACGTGTGATTTGAGCTTTCCGATCAAGGTCGTCGTCGCGCCCACGCGCCGCGAGCAGGACGGCCTGGCGATGAGTTCGCGGAACAAATACCTCTCCGCCGAGGAGCGAGCGCAGGCGACCATCCTTTGGCGTGCGCTGAAGCTGGCGAAGGAAGTTGTCATCAGCTCGCGGACTCCGAATTCCTCGGACGTTCTGAAGAAGGAACTCGCCGCGCTCATTGCCACGCAACCCGCGGCGCGACTCGATTATCTGGAGTTCTTCGACGGCGAGACATTGCAACCCGTCACCGCGGTCACACGCGGCGTGCACCTGGCGCTGGCAGTGTTCATCGGGCGGACCCGGCTGATTGACAACGCGGTGCTGAAGTGAGCCGGTGCCGCCGGCACGGCCTACTGCATCCGCTTCTCGACCTTCTCCAGCTTCTTGACGCGGCCCTCGATTTCCTTGTCGAGCGCCCGCATCAGCTTCTCAGACTTCTCCGGGTTGTCGGCGAGCTGCGTCAGCTTGCGCTCGTGCTTGCTCATCACGTAGTCACGCACCTGCCCGGGTGTCAGTGTGCGCGGGTCGGGCTTGCCGTGCTGGAAGACCTGGCCCGGCGGCGGCGTAGTGGGCTGGAAGTCATCGGGCAGTTCCGCCAGCAGCCACTCCCCCTGATCTTCGCGGCGGAATTGCATCTTGAGCGGAAGGCAAAGCTCGTGGTCGCCAATCTTCAAAGTGACGCGGTCGTGCTCGATGGCAGTGACTGTGTAGCTGCCGAGCTTGTCGCCCGTCTCCGCCGCCTTGCGATACGTGGTGCTGGTGCCGTCGAAGAATGCCACCGCGCCACGCTCTGAACTCATCGTGCCAAGCAGCGCGAAGGCTTCAATTTTCGGGGGACGCGGCGGCTTCGGCGCGACCTCGACGGGTTGGGTCGAGCCTCTGCTCGTGTTGAAAACGTTCCGCTCCGTGATGACGGCGAAGGGCTTGAAGCCATCGTCAACCATCGCGGGCTTGCTCGGCGGCGGCTTGCCTGTCGCGCCTTTGTTCGCCGCCGCTGCCGGGAGCGCTGCCAACAGAAGCAGCATTGTCCAAACACGGACGAGTGAGATGGCGCAGCGGAATTTCACAGTTGGCGAATCAGCTTCAGCTTGTAACGGCTGCTGGACGGCTGCGGGAAACGAGAGGTTTCAACCAACTTCGGTCTTGCGCCACCCCGCACCCCGCCAATTGCATGGCAGCTCCACAAATGCTTACCCTTGCGCCATGAACCGTTGGCTGAACTGGGTGCTCACTGGGCTGCTGTCCTGCGCCGCGAGTGCGTCGGCGGCGGAGCAACCGGTAGCGGGCGCGGTGCGCGCGGTGGTCGGGAAGTTCTGCGTGGAGTGCCACGGTGCGGACGCTGCGAAGGGCGGGCTGAACTTGGAGAAGATTTTGCCCGAGGACGTCAGCCGGCATTCGGACGCATGGGAGAAGGTCGTTCGTAAGCTGAACGCGCGCCACATGCCGCCCATCGGCAAGCCGCGTCCCGACGAAAGGACTTACTCTGCCATCGTCTCGTCGCTCGAAACAACGCTCGACCGCGCGGCGGCGGCGAAGCCGAATCCTGGTCGCACGGACACCGTTCGGCGGCTCAACCGCACCGAGTATCAGAACACCATCCGCGACCTGCTCGCGCTGGACATTGACGCGGCGGCGCTGCTGCCGGCGGACGAGGCGAGCCACGGCTTCGACAACGTCACTGTGGGCACGCTCTCGCCGACGCTGCTGGACCGCTACATCACGGCGGCACAGAAAATTGCGCGGCTCGCGGTGGGCGGCGCGCAGCGCGCTCCCGGTGGCGACACGATCCGCATCAAGCCCGACATCACGCAGGAGGAGCGAGTCGAAGGCCTGCCGCTCGGCACGCGCGGCGGCGCGCTGATTCGCCACACGTTTCCGCAGGACGGCGAATACGAGTTTCAACTCCGCCTCACGCGCGACCGCAACGAGGAAGTCGAAGGGTTGAAGGAGCCGCACGAGTTCCTGCTGTTGATCGACCGCGAGCAGATGAGGAACGCCATCGTCCGGCCGCCCGGTGCCAAAGGCCACGACCTCGTGGACGCGCATCTCAAGTTCCGCCTGCCGGTCAAGGCCGGCCCGCACGACTTGGGCGTGACCTTTCTGAAAAACCCCGCGTCGCTGCGCGAGACCGCGCGCCAGCCCTACACCGCACAGTTTAACATGCACCGGCATCCGCGCAGTTCGCCGGCGGTTTATCAGGTGTCCATCACCGGCCCGTTCGGCGCGCACGGCCCCGGCGACACGCCGAGCCGCAGCCGCATCTTCATCGCGCAGCCCAAGTCGCCGGGCGAGGAGGAGACCTGCGCGAAGCAAATTCTCTCCACGCTGATGCGCCGCGCGTATCGGCGGCCGGTCAGCGACGCGGACCTCGCGCGACCGATGGAGTTCTTCCGCGACGGACGCAAGGAAGCGAACTTCGACGCGGGAATCGAAGCCGCCTTGAGCGCCGTGTTGGTGAGCCGGGAATTTCTTTTCCGCGTTGAGCAGGAGCCGAAGGGCCTTGCGGGCAAGTCGCCGTATCGCATCACCGATTTGGAACTAGCCTCACGCCTGTCGTTCTTCCTGTGGAGCAGCGTTCCTGACGATGAACTGCTCGACGTCGCCGCACGCGGTCAACTCAACCAGCCCGACGTGCTCGCGAAGCAAACGCGCCGCATGCTCGCCGACCCGCGCTCGCGCTCGCTCGTCAGCAACTTC
>Ga0208942_1000936_pt1 | contig 11035 bp, 10 predicted proteins | sample GreLakmeSU08MSRF_FD_187704 | JGI IMG/M metagenome (GOLD analysis project Ga0208942, IMG submission 187704) | Freshwater lentic microbial communities from great Laurentian Lakes, MI, USA - Great Lakes metaG SU08MSRF (SPAdes) | ecosystem: Environmental > Aquatic > Freshwater > Lake | place: Great...
GTTACTGGCCTGGGTGAAATGAAAATATTACGAATCATTTGAGGGCTCAAATAATATTACCCTCACTTGCCGAGAACATCCAACATCAATGACTTAGCAAGTAAAAAATTAATTCATTTTTCATTTTTCAAACTGACAAAGACACCCGACGCGATAACTAACAACGACCCTATCCAAGTAAGAGTGTCTGGCATATCGTTAAATAACCAATAACCTACAAGTACCGATCCCACTATTTGCCAGTAATTAAAGGGGGATAAAAAATTTGCTGGTGCATAAGTCATTGCTCGCGCTACACAGTAATGTCCAAGGCCTCCCAAGGCCCCCAAACTGCTAAACAACCATACATCTTCCAGAGACTCAGGATTTTTCCAAGAAAATGGAACTAAAAAGCTCATCACAATTGATCCAATTAATGCAGAGTAAACCACCGAGGTTTCAGGAGGGTCGGTGCCCGCAACTCTTCTTAAGAGTATTTGATATAAAGCAAAAAAAGTAGCACTAATTAAAATTAAAAGTGAAGCCCAATGAAACAACATTGTGCCAGGCCTTATCACTATAAGAACTCCGACAAAACCCACAATCACTGCAAAAACTCTTGCTCTGGTAACTTTTTCGCTAAGAATTCGACTTGCTAATAGAACAACAATCAATGGTGCCGTAAATGTAATTGATGCGGCTTGCACGACTGAAATGTATTTAATACCAACTACAAATACATAAGTAGATGCTAGAAGCATAAAAGATAACAAAATTTGTGTACTTGGCAAACGACTAACAACTATTCCCAAACCATACTTCGGCGTAAGAAATATCAACACAATTACAAGATGTGAAAAAAATCGTGCCCATACGACCTGTTCAAAAGAGTAATTTACAGCCAGTAATTTAGCTATCCCATTCATTAATGGAAACAAAGATCCAGCAATACACATGAACAAAATCCCTAAAAAGGGTTTATACAGGTTTGCTGACACTTTTATTGATGACAAAATTTCCTAACAGTTCCAAATATTTATAGTGAAATTTTTTGAAAAGAATACGTTACCTTAACTTAGCAAATTCAGCTGCGAAATCCAACTTTTATTAAGTGCTGGGGAGTAATGGATGTATAAATAAAAAATTTAAAGTTCTAGTTGTATTTGCAACTTTTCTTGTTGAAAATCGTTGACGCCAGAGACTACCTTGTAATCCCCCATCTTTCAGGCTCTTTACATTCGAAAAGTTCGATCAATAAATCATCTGGGCCTTTGATCATCACATACTTAAACTTTTCTTCTTCCTTTATTTCATTTTTCAAAGTAACGCCGTGGCTTCTTAAATGCAAAACCAAGTCTTCTAAATCATCAGTTTCAATACCTAAATGGTGGATTGCTCCGCCTCTTGGGGCTTTGGGCGCTTGATCGTATAGATGAATAAATGAGAGCCCAATTTTAATTCGCACGTTTCTGACGCCTGCAGCCTCTTCATCCCATATAACTTCTGCGTCAAAACATTTAGTAAAGAAATTAATCGTTTCAGCCAAGTTGGATGCAAAAAGATGCGTGTGGTCAAGCGATATTTTTTTCATAAGAATTAATTTAAATCATTACTTCTTCTAAACCATGGCATTCCCCCATTCATTTGTCTAGGCATCTCTAATGGCGCAAAACATGAGGTTACCTTTTAGCCTTTTAATTCAGTCCATCATTGTTTCAAAAATTCCGGCAGCCAAAGGGATAGCCATGGGACGTAAGTGAGCAGGGCCAATGCAGCAATTAATGCAAACACAAATGGGCCGATTTCCTTGACGATCAACCCTAAATGTGTTTTTGACACGGAGCTGGCAACAAACATCAAAACTCCCACGGGGGGTGTGATTTGGCCTATGACAAGATTGACAAGAAGAACTATGCCGAAATGCAATAAGTTGATTTGCAATTCTGTAAGAAGCGGAATCAAGATAGGCACAAGAATGATCATGATTGCCAACGTTTCCATGAACATGCCTGCAATCAGCAAAGAAATGTTGAGGATTAACAATATGATCCAGGGTTCTCTGGAAATGGAAGTCAAGAGCTCAGCCACATGTTGCGGTGCTTGTTCAACACCCAAAATCCACCCAAACGGTGCGGCACCTGCTGCTATCACCAGAATTGCAGCTGTTTCGCGGCCTGTGGTCAGCAAAATTTCTGGCAGCCCTTTCCAAGTCAATGTGCGGTAAACAAAGAGGCCAACGATCAGGGAATAAGCGCATGCCACTGCCGCAATTTCCGTAGCCGTGAAAACGCCCATGCGAAACCCGACCAAAATCAGAATTGGCATGGCTAGCGCCCACAGAGCCTCTTTGAATGCATGCCAAAGCCTTTGACCGCTGAATCCGGCATCTTTTGGAAAACCACGCTGATGTGCAGTGATTCCAATCACTAACATCATCGCCAACGCCATGATCAAACCTGGAATAAGGCCGGCAATAAACAGATCGCCCAAAGAAACGTTAGCCTGCCAGGCGTAAATCACCATCAAAATGGATGGCGGAATGATTGGACCCAAGGTGGCTGCAGCAGCGCAAACAGCAGCAGCGAAGCCTTGTCCGTAGCCCGCTTGAGTTAACTGGGGCACAAATACTCGCGACGTTGCTGCGCAGTCAGCAACCGAAGAGCCGGAAATTCCGGAAAGAAATATGTTTCCTACGATGGCCGTTTGCGCCAGGCCTCCTCTTATATGCCCGACAAATGCCCTTGTGAAATTAAACAACCGTTCGCTGATACCCGATTCGTTCATCAAACTACCAGCCAAAGTGAACAGCGGCACCGCCAGCAAAGGGAAGGACTGAACACTAGTGGCGACACGCTGCGCAACGACAGAAACTGGAATACCTTCTAAACCAATAACCAACATGGAAGAGCCAAGCATGGCAAAGCCTATTGGCAATCCCAGCAAGAGCAAAGCGATAAATACAAACAATAGCAAAGTTAGCATGGGGTTCTCAAACTTGAGCTGAATCGATCATGGTTTCTGTCGCGTTTTGAAAAACTTTCTCTGGTCCTTCCTCCAGCAAAATGATGCTGCCATGGAAAAGAGTCAGCGCAAAGCCAATGGGCATGGCAATGAAGGTCCAGCCCATCGATAGGCCCAACATCGGCGTATGACTTCCCCATACGCCCAAAGTGTGTGAGCATCCCGCGTAAACGGAAGATAGAAAAACAATAAGCCCTGCTGCACACGCCAAATAGCCCACTGATCGCCGGGCCGAGTTAGACAGTCTCAGAATCAAAACGTCAATTCGAATGTGCATCTTTGACCGCAAGGCAGACGGTACGCCCAACATGACCATCCAGACAAAGACGGTGACAACAATCTCCTCGGACCAAGTCAGTGGGTTGTTGAATACATACCGCAGCACCACACCTAATCCGAGAAGCAATGCCAGGGTCGCCATCATTACCATGATGAGAAAATCTTCCAAACGTGCAAGACGCCGATCAATGGTCTTGAGTGTTGACGACATCCAGATTATTTTCCGCCACGCATGCGATCAATTTCTGTACGGACTCGCTTCCAGTGCTCTGTGCCCCAACGCGCCTCCAAGCGTGAATATACTGGCGTCATCTTGGCAGAGAATGCATCCCGATCAGGGTTATCAATGATCTTTATCTTGCCTGATTTGCGAATGTCCTCCAGCATAGAAACCTCCCGAGCTTGTTGCATCTCAGAATTCATGGCCGATGACGCTGCCGCTTCATCGATCAACAGTTTTTGCAATTCTGGCTTGAGCTTATCAAGGCTGCTCTTATTGATGAGGATGGTGTTGTTCTGAAGCATGTGGCGGGTCATGGATAACACCCCCTGCACTTCATAGAATTTGCGTGAATAGATCGTCGGGATTGGATTTTCCTGACCATCAACGGTCTTTTGCTGGAGCGCCGTGTAAACCTCACCAAAAGGGATCGGCGTTGGTGCCGCACCAAAACCCCTCACCATCTCCACCCAAATCGGAGACTCGGGCACTCGAACTTTCAGTCCAGCCATGTCCTCGGGCTTTCGAACTTCCTTGTTAGCAAAGGTGAAATTACGCCAACCCCAATACCAGATTTTGCTTAAAGGAACAATGTTGTGCTTGTCTTTCAACTCCGTCCAAATGGGCTCCATGGCAGGACCACGAATCACGGCCTCTGCCTCTTTCCAGTCCCTCCAGAGAAAGGGTGCACTGGGCATTTCAAACGCTGGGACCATGGAGTTGAGTGTTGGCATTGACGGTGATGAAATGTCCAATGCACCCGACTTTAATTGCTGGAGCAAGTCCACTTCTTTACCTAACTGCTCAGAAGGGAAAACACGGACGACCAATTGCCCTCCTGATTTTTTTGTGACGTTGTCAGCAAACTCTTTATAAAGGTCGTGAGCAATTTCTCCAGGACTGTTGGCATGCCCAAATCGCAGCGTGGTTTGAGCCATGACCGCTGTTGAAAAAATCGCCGCAAACAAAGATGTCACCAGAAAAGGCAAAGAGCGCTTAAGTTTCATTTCAACTCCTTTTGTAAAAAATCCATATTGCTATATCCTATAGACTTAAACAAGCTAGTGATTTCCCTATCAATTTTCTCGTCACGGTGGAGATGCTCTGGTTTTAGATCACTGCATCAAAGAATGATTTCCAAAAAAAGCATCGAGCGACTGTGTTTGCCAGATCAGGTCTACGAAATTTTGCGCGAGCAAATATTCGATAGGGTTTTTGCGCCCGACGAAAAACTGAACATTGAAGCACTGGCACGCAAGATGAAAGTCAGTGCAACGCCCATTCGAGAGGCTCTAAGCCGTTTATCAGCGGAGGGGTTGGTCAAAATTGAGCCCTACATAGGCGCTAAAGTAGCCCCAATTCCCAGCTGGGACCATTACCGTCAAATTTACGATCTGCGGCTGGTGCTTGAACCCTGGGCAGCCGCAGAGGCTGCCAAGCGCAAAGATCCAACTGCCTTGAAAGAGATGGCCGAGGCATTGCAAGCCATGGAAGACACCGAATTAGCCAAGCGGTACCGTCGTTTCAAAACTTTCAGCGACGCAGATGAGGCATTCCATCGTGCGATATTCAAAGGTGCCTGCAATGAACCCGCCCTCCAAAGCTTCGTTCAACTGAACACACATTTGCATGTCGCGCGTCTGTACATCAACACAACCCATTACACCAACGAAGCGCGAGAGTTTCATTTGGCAATTTTTAATGCGATCCAGTCTGGTCAGCACAAATTAGCTCATCAGCAAATGCGCAAGCATCTGGATCGCTCCAAATACAGGTTGCTTGATGCTTCTCAGGTAGTCACGGCAGCAAAATCCAAACCAAACCCCAAAAAGGTGTCACGCTAATGAGCCGCATCAAATCCATCGAGATTGTTGATTTCCAATTTGACTCTCCCAATAAGGAGCGCATAGGGGTAGGTCAACTGATTACTTATAAAAAAGGGGCGTCTATCCGCGCCACAAAAAATGCCATTGCCATCACTACAGAAGATGGTCATCGTGGTGAATACGTCACCAACTGGGTTGCCAGCCCAGCTACACGCGGCGAGATGGACATGCTGGCGCCATTCATGATTGGCCGCAACGCTCTGGCACGAGAAGAAATTTACGATGACCTCAAACGTGAGATCCGTCAATGGTCGGGCATGGGCCATGGGCCGCTGGACATTGCGCTTTGGGACTTGGCGGGCAAGAAATACAACGCGTCTATCTCTGAACTGCTTGGGGGTTACCGCAATAGATTGCCCGTTTATGCGTCAACCTATCTAGGAGATAACAAGACGGGGCTCAATTGCAAGGAGGCTTATGCGGAATTTGCTGAGGAATGCTATGAACTTGGCTTTCGTGCATACAAGATTCACGGATGGAACGAGGGAGATGCACGCAAAGAGGCTGAAAACGTCCTGCATGTGGCAGCGATGGTTGGTGACCGAATGAGCTTGATGCTTGATCCTGCAAACCAGTTGCGAAAATTTTCAGACGCTCTTTATGTGGGTAGAGCCTGCGATGAGGCCAACTATTTCTGGTACGAAGATCCAATGCGAGATAACGGCAAATCTGCATTCATGCACCAAAAGCTTAGAAGCATGATCAAGACGCCTCTGCTGATCACGGAATATGTCCGTGGCATTGAGCCCAAAGCCGACTTCGTCATCGCGGGTGGGACCGATTTTTTGCGTGTCGATCCTGAATACGACCACGGCATCACAGGCAGCTTGCGGATTGCTCACTTGGGTGAGGCTCTCGGACTGGATGTTGAAGTCCACGCTTGCGGCCCAGCCCATCGCCATCTGATGTCGGCGATGCGCAACAGCAATTTCTACGAACTGGCGCTGGTGGGTCCTGATTGCCCCAATATGGTTGCGCCGGTTTACACCTGCGGTTATACCGATCAGCTCGATTGCTGCGGCGCTGATGGTTGTGTTCAAGTACCGTCTGGGCCTGGCCTGGGTGTTACATATGACTGGGACTTTATTAAAAGTAATGCGATTGCGACCCGAATTTATGAGTGATTCCAATTCAAACTTGAAAAAAATTGGTTACATGGGCGTTGGCTTTATGGGTCATGGCGCGGCTAAAAATATTCTTCAAAAAGGATTCCCCTTAACGGTTCTAGGTCACAAAAACAGAGCGCCCGTAGATGATTTGTTGCAGCGCGGTGCTCAAGAAGCCCTAACGCCAGCAGATCTGGCTTCACGCTCCAACATTGTTTTTATGTGCTTACCGTCCTCAGGTCACGTTGAAGAAGCGGTTTTCGGCGAGTCGGGTATTCTTTCAGTGGCTCAACCTGGCTTTGTATTGGTCGATTCAACCACCTCGGAGCCTGACTCTACAAGACGTATCGGTGCCGCACTTCGCGCCAAGGGTGCAGACATGGTCGACGCCCCCTTTGGCAGAACTCCTAAAGAAGCTGAGCTGGGTACTTTGAGCACATTTATTGGAGGCCATCCTGATACGGTTCAAAGCGTAATGCCGGTGATAAGAACCTATGCCAACACCATCGTTGAGACCGGTGAACTAGGTACTGGCCATACCATCAAACTTCTGAATAATTTTCTGGCCCTTGCCACCAGTGCCGTTGTGGGAGAAGCACTGTCAACAGCGCTTAGGCTGGGGCTAGACATGCGGATTTTGAAAGAAGTTGTCGACAGTGCTGGTGGTAACAGTGTCATGTTCCAGCGCTTCATGCGCTGGACATTGGATGGTGACGATTCCGATTTCAAAGCCATGATGAGCATCGCGGTCAAGGACTTACAGTACTACCGCCGAATTGCAGAACCAAATGGTGGCATTACCAATTTAGCAGATGCCGCCACACAGGTGTACCAAATCGCTAACCATCTTGGCCATGAACGGCAGTTCATGCCAGTTTTACCCACCATTCTGGCCAATTTCGTTGATGGCAAGAACCGACCTTTACCCGATCGCTGAACCTCAATTAAGTTAGGCTCACAAAATTTCGCGAAAGAAATGTTTTATGCATATTGACCCAACATTAAGAACAGTTTGGTTGTTTGGACCTGGCGCAGATTCAGAGGCACATCAAAACATGCAAGACTCTGGAGCCCAAGTTCTAATTCAGGATCTTGAAGACTTTACTCCACCAAATCTAAGACCTAAGGCAAGGGCGTTAGCCGAAAAGCTTTTTCAAAAATGGAGAGGCGCTAATTCGCTAGTTTGTGTTCGAATAAATTCTATTGATGGTGAAGGGCTAGAAGATTTAAGAATGGTCATGCCTTTTAGACCTGACATCATCGCTTACCCCAAAGCAGAAACAGCGCAGTCTATTAAACAGTTAGATCAAATCATTGGGGAACACGAGCATTTAAATGGCACAACAGTTGGGCAAACTGAAATATTGCCAGTATGCGAAACAGCACTTGGCGTAGTTGAAGTCAGAGCCTTAGCAGCAGCTAGTCCAAGAATTCACCATGCATTACTTGGTGCAGAGGACTTGGCGGCGGATTTGCAAGCCGAAAGAGGCGCAGATGCAGTGGAACTAGATTACGCTCGACGCAGATTTTTACTCGAATGTCGAGCAGCCAAAATCGAGCCAGTCGATGCACCCTACACTTTCTCTGACATAGAAGGATGTGTCAAAGAAACTCTCTACGCAAAACGTTTGGGCTATCAGTGCAAGAGCTTAGTTAATCCTGCCATGGTGCGCTCTGTTCTTAAAGTATTACGCCCAAGTGATTTGGATATTTCCCTGGCCAAATCAATAGTCACTGAATTTGAAGCAGCCCGTGAAAAAGGGCTTGATAGAGTTTTAGTAGCTAGGCAATGGATTGAGGTTCCCACGTACCTAAATGCACAACGATTATTAAAAAAATCGGCCAACTTTTAATTCAAATAAATTTTTATTTCCCCCAGGCTTTAAGGGCTTGTATCTGGGCGTAAAGGAAGGCAAATGTCTACAAATCCCTATGAAACCGACTTGGATAGAAATCCGGCGAATTTTGCCGCTCTGACCCCCTTGTCCTTTCTTGAACGCGCTGCCAGCGTATATCCGGACCGCGTTGCGATTGTCCATGGGCCACAGCGACAGACCTGGGGTACCACCTATGCCCGCTGTCGCAGACTGGCCTCGGCTCTAGCGGCGCGCGGCCTTGGTGTTGGTGATACGGTTGCAGTTATGTTGCCAAACATTCCGGCGATGTACGAGGTGCACTTTGGAGTGCCAATGTGCGGCGCAGTGCTAAACACTCTAAACACACGACTCGACGCAGACACGATCGCCTTCATGCTGAAACATGGCGGCGCAAAAGTGCTGATCACTGACCGCGAATACTCCGCAACAATGAGCAAGGCCCTTGTGAAAATGGACTCGCCTCCGCTGGTCATCGATGTCGACGACCCGCTTTACGAGGGAGGCATACCGCTGGGCAAGCTCAGCTATGAAGATTTGCTCGCCGAAGGTGACCCGGATTGGGCCTGGCCCTGGCCAGCCGATGAGTGGCAGGCAATCGCGCTCAACTACACCTCAGGGACCACGGGAGATCCGAAGGGGGTGGTCTACCACCATCGCGGTGCCTACCTAAATGCGATTGGAAACATCCTAGTCTGGAGCATGCCGCAACACTCGGTCTACCTCTGGACATTGCCGATGTTCCACGGCAACGGCTGGTGTTTTGTGTGGAGCATGGCGATGAACGCCGGTACCAGCGTGTGCCTGCGCCGGGTTGAAGCGGCGCAAATCTTCGAGGCCATCCGGGCCCATAAAGTTACCCACTACTGCGGTGCGCCGGTTGTTCATCAAATGCTGATCAACGCGCCGACGGAACTGCGTCGAGGCATTACCCACGAAGTCCAAGGGATGGTGGCTGGCGCAGCACCACCGGCGGCGATTCTCGAGGGGATGGCGCAGATGGGGTTTGCAATTACTCATGTTTATGGCCTGACCGAGACCTACGGTCCTGCCACCGTGTGCGCCAAACAGGCAGACTGGAGCGACAGATCGCTCTCCGATCAAGCCATATTAAACGCCAGGCAGGGCGTGCGCTATCCGGTACAGGAGGGGGTTGAGGTGATGAACTCTGACTCGATGGAGCCGGTGCCTCGGGATGGCAAGACCATGGGCGAGATCATGTTTCGAGGCAACATTACGATGAAGGGCTATTTGAAGAACCCAAAGGCAAGCGCTGATGCGTTCTCCGGTGGTTGGTTCCATACCGGCGACCTAGCGGTGATCTATCCTGACGGCTACATCAAGATTCGTGATCGTAGCAAGGACATCATCATTTCGGGCGGCGAAAACATTTCTTCGATAGAGGTGGAGGACGCACTCCATCGTCATCCAGCCGTGATGGCCTGCGGGGTTGTTGCTGCGCCGGATCCAAAGTGGGGAGAAACACCTTGCGCCTTTGTCGAACTGAGGACAGGAGCAAGTGCTACCGAAGCGGACATCATCGCGCACTGCCGGGCGCACCTAGCACCCTTCAAAATTCCGCGCAAGGTGGTGTTTGGTGAGGTGCCTAAGACTTCCACTGGCAAGATCCAGAAGTTCACACTGCGCGAGCGTGCCAAGTCCGTTTCGGCGATTGAATGATTGGGTAAATATTTTGTGGAATTAAGTATGAACGATATAAACGGGAATGATCTGGGTCTGTTACCCACTCAGGGCGTCGGCTCTTATGCCTCGCCGGGTTGGCTGAGTTCAGCCAAGCGCGCGTTCAAGGCTGGCGAGGCTGGGCCCGCCGATCTTGAGGAGGCTATTCAGGACGCGGTGCGAATCGCGGTCGCAGATCAGGAAGACTCCGGTCTTGATATTCTGACCGATGGCGAGATCGGCAGACAACGATTCCTCTGGAATGTGGTGGAGCGTTTTGAGGGGCTGAAATTGATCCCACCGGTGCGTAAGCTTGGCATGATAAGTTACGACAGTGCGCCGCACTTTGAAACCCAAACAAAGGTCAGCGCGCCTAGCGGGCTTGGACTTATTGAAGAGTATCGTTTCGTGCGCACGCTCACTGCCAGACCCCTGAAGATTTGTTGCCCGGGCCCATTGACGCTTGCCTTGCCGATCACAATTCGCGACGCCTATCCACGTAATGACATCCTGCCCCTACTCTATGACCTGGCCGACTTGGTCAATGCTGAATTGCGGCAATTGGTGGCCGAAGGCACAACCTTTATACAGATAGACGAACCTTCAGCAACCGGCGGAACCCGAGATGTACCTGTCAACGAAGTTGTCAAGATTTTCAATCGCACTGTCGAGGGCGTGAAGGCGAAGATTGCGTTGCACATTTGCTTTGGCAATAACCAAGGGCGGCCCGGAATGAAACGCAGTTATCGTCCTTTGTTCCCAGCAATGCTGGATGCGAAAGCGGATCAGTTCTCCCTGGAATTTGCCAATCGTGAAATGTCTGAGATCGGACTGTGGCAGGAATTGGCGACCGAGCGGGAGTTGGCGGTGGGCGTCATTGACGTGAAATCGATGTACCTCGAAACAGCGCAAGACGTGGCCGAACGCTTGCGCCTAGCACTAAAACATGTCGCGCCTAACCGGCTCTGGCCGACCTGCGATTGCGGCTTC
>Ga0208942_1000937_pt1 | contig 11027 bp, 11 predicted proteins | sample GreLakmeSU08MSRF_FD_187704 | JGI IMG/M metagenome (GOLD analysis project Ga0208942, IMG submission 187704) | Freshwater lentic microbial communities from great Laurentian Lakes, MI, USA - Great Lakes metaG SU08MSRF (SPAdes) | ecosystem: Environmental > Aquatic > Freshwater > Lake | place: Great...
ATTAAGATATAAATATATTTCGTTAAATTTGTAAAAAATGAAGGACTGCGGATATACATTAAGGAAAGCTTATATAGATAAGCTTACAGCGGCTTCTTACTCATTGAGTGTTTATGATACCATAGCACCTGACACAGTAGAACCACCTTATTTGATTATCAGTAGTCAGACACAAGTAGAGAATAGTAATAAACAAAGCTTCGGTTTTGATGTTAGTATTCAATTTGACATAGTTTATAGGACTTTTAAAGCAGGTGAAGTAGGGCAGAAATCAGTAGATACATATACTAATGCATTTCTAGAAATTGTAGGGGTTAATCCTCCTAACTACCCAAATACGGCACCTGATTTTAAGATAGTTACTAGAAGGGTTAGCTCTAATATTGCTACCTTTGACTATGTGAATGAAGCTTATGTTTTCAGAAGGGTGATAACAATGGATCATTTCTTAAATCAATTAACATAAAAGAAAAATAAAATAAAATGGCAACAACAAGTGTATTTAACGGAACTTCATTAGTAGTTCTAATTGGAACCGAAGTAATAGCATTCTCTACTTCTTGTTCTTTAAGCATAGCTATAGATGCTCCAGATGCATCTACAAAAGAAAGTTTAGGATGGGCTACTGAGATTGGTGGACAAAAGTCTTGGTCTTTAACAACTGATGGCTTAGCTACAGTAGTACCAGGTGCTACTGCTACATATATAAGTACATCTGAACTAACCGCTTTAGCAGTAGCTAGAACCGCAGTTTCAGTTAAATTTACTACAGTAGACAACTCAACAGTAGGTGGTGTAACTCCAGTTACAGGTGATTCAATATGGTCAGGTTCTGCGTTTATTGAAAGTGTTGATATAACTGCTGATATGGAGAATCCAGTTACATACTCAGTTTCTTTCAAAGGAACAGGAGCATTGACTCAATCAACTAACTAAGCAAACTAACCAAAAACAACCTTCCTAACGGAAGATAAAACCAAACATATGAGAGGACAATTTGAATTAACTCTTTCCGATGGAAAGAAGATACCGATGCGTTTTTGTACGTGGAGTCTTAAAAGATTCTGTCAACTTCAAGGCATAGGGCCTTCTGACATAGGAGAGGCTTTAAGTGGACAATCATCTTTAGATGCTATTATCAACTTACTGAAAGCTGCTGCTGAATATCCATTATACTCACAAGGTATAACACCAACCTTTACTGAAATAGAAGTTTGTGATTGGGTAGATGATATGGGAGGAATGGGAAGTCAAAAGTTCCAAGATGTAATGAAAGCACTAACAGAAAGTTTAAATAGTGGTTTAGAAACTGCCCCAACAAAGTCAAGTAAAAAGGATGGAGTAAAAAAAAATTAGAGTGGATTGACATAGAGAAATATACGATGGGGGAGTGCAAAGTGCTTCCCCATTTGTTTTGGGAGATGACGATGGCTGAGTTAGATTTTATTTGGTATGGATATAGGCACGAGGAAGAGCAACAATGGATTAGAACTAGGTGGCAAACAACAATGTTAATTAACATACAACTACCAAAAGGTAAAAAAGTTAAACCTAGTGAGCTTATTGAATTAGACTGCGATACTCGTAACTTTGTGAAGCCTAGAGTGATGGGCGAAGATGAATTAAAGGCAGTACTTAAAAAATATGGACATATATAAACTTATAGGATAATGGCAGATAATCAGATAGTTCAAATTGACTTTAAATTCGATTTAGGGAATGTCCCTGCTTCATCAAAAGCTTTTAGTAAATACCTAAAAGATTTAGGAGTTGATTTAAAATTTACTAAGGCAAGTACAGATGCTTTAGCAGCTAGTGTATCACATTTAGCTACTGCTCAAACTCAAGCAGCAACAGCTGGTACAAAATCAGCAAGTGCTGTTAAAAAGTCTAATCAACAATATACAAATTTTGCCTTAATATTACAAGATTTACCTTATGGCTTTAGAGGTATTCAAAATAACTTACCTGCTGTAATTGGAGGATTTGCAGGAATGACTGGAGGCATATATTTAGCTTCATCTGCAATTATTGCTTTATTTACTGCTTGGGATAATGGAATGATAAAATTTGGTGACTCTACTAAACTATCAGGAGAATATGCAAAAGAAGCAGCGACAAATTATGCTTCAGAAAAAGTTCAATTAGATTTATTATATAGAGTTGCTACTAACTCCAATATATCAATGGAGGAAAGAATTAAGGCCTCAAAAACATTAAAGGAAGAATACCCTGGTTTATTAAACGCATATTCTTTAGAGGAAATTGCTTTAGGTAATGCAGATGTAGCTTATAAAAAATTAACTAAAACTCTTTGGGAATATGCTCAAGCTAAAGCAGCAGAAAAAACATTAGAAGATTTAGCAGAAAAAAAGCAAGTTTTAGCCATAGAAAGAACTGAGTTATTAGCTAAAAAAAGAGCAGCAGAATTAAAGGTTAAGCCATTTCAAGTATCTACAACTTATGGAGAAAAAACAATAAGTGATGCTGAGTTTAATTTAAGAATGATTAATAATTCTTTAAAAAATAATGAAAATGCACAAAAGGAAATAAATAAACAAGCAGCAAGTTATTTAGCAATATCTGATGCAACAATAAATTCAGTAGCTGAAATAGATGACTTTAAAGAAAAGCCTGATAATAAAAAAGCTACTTCAGATGCCAAAGCTAGAATTAAACTAGAAAAAGAAACAAATCTTCAGCTTTTACAATCTAAGCAACAAACTTATAAAGACGATATTTTATTATATAAGGAATATGAAATAAAAATAATTGATTTAAGAGAAGAACAATCTTTAGCTGAAGCAGAAGCAGTAGGTGCTTCTGAACAAACATTACAAAACATAAGAGATATTGCTGCTAATAATAGATTAAAAGCTAGACAAGAATTATCTGCAAAAATACAAAAGCTAATTGAAGATGATGTAAAAGCAGAACTAAAAGCAGAAGCAGAAAAAGAGAGAATTAGCAAAGAGTTTATAGATGCTTATAAGTCAGATTTAAATCAACAAGAGTCAGATTTTAATCAGTTTTATAAAACCAAAATGGATTTGTTTACTGGTGATTTAGCGGCACAAAAAGAAATACTATTACAACAAAGAGCACAACTAGAAGAAGGGTTGTTATTACAAGGCATAAGTTGGGATACATATACAAAAGGTGTAGGTGAAAACGTTAAAGCCGTTGCACAAATTTCTACTAAAATAACTAAAGAAGCTTTTGATTCTTTAATGCAAATGGGTAATGCTATTATGAATGCTTTAGGCCCATCGTTAGATATGTTATTAGAAAAAGGGGCAAGTATTGGAGATGTATTAACATCTGCATTTCATAGTATTATAAGACAATTAGCAAAAGTCATAATTTCAGCTGGAATAGCAGTTGCATTATTAGCAATTCTATTTCCAGGTATGTTAGCAAAGGCAGGTGGTGCAGGTGTAGTATTTAAAGGATTAATTAGTCAAGGTATGGGGATTGGTGGGTTAGTAGGAGGAGGTGGTACAAGCAAAGGAGTAGATGCGACAAATGGTACTAATGCAATTAATACAATACAAACTACTCCAGCAGGAGATAATAGTGGTCAATTTGTATTAAGAGGTAATGATTTAGTATTAGCTTTGAATAGGTCAGAAACATCGTTAAACTTAAGAAGAGGTTCATAATGGCATATTATAATAAATATAAATTTACGTTTGCTACAAGGTCTAATAAGACTGCTTATTTGTATTTACAAGAGAGCTTAGGCTCTGCACCAACAGTTATTGAATACCCAGGTGTAGATATTAATTTACAATATATACCAAATTCAGATGATCCTTTTGAGCCAATATTCGCTAGTCAGTTAGGAATTACAATAGATATTACTGATGATTTAGTTAATATACCTAATCTAGTTACGCTTAACGATAGAAAATATTTTGCTCAGCTTTATCTAGATGCTACATTAGAATGGTGTGGGTGGGTATTAAGCGATAGTGTTAGTATAGGATTTTCTACTGGTAGAAGGCAAATGTCTTTTAATGCCATTGATGGACTTGGTATGCTCAACGATATAGATTTACCACAAACATTTAACACAAGTATTAACGATAAAAATAATCTCCTATATTTTATGAGATTATGTTTTAATGCTTTAGACTTCCAACCAACTAATTCAAATATTGTAATAGTCTGTTCATACTTTTCAACTGGTATGAGCAATAGAAGTGTTCAATCTTATAATGAACCATTTATACAATCTTATCTTCCAAATAGAACCTTCTTAGAAAACCCATCTACTTATAAGAATTGCTTAGAGATTTTATCTAATATAGCAAAAACCTTTGGTTGTAGAATATTTCAATCAAGTGGCAAATGGTGGGTAGTAGCTATTAATGAATTTGCTAATACAAATAATTGGTATACAGAATACAACTCAAGTGGAACAGTAGTGGCTAGTGGTAGTAACTTAAATACTTTAAGTACTATTCAAGCTTATACAGGTAACACAAGTGATTTATATTTTATAAATAATTCTCAAGTCAAATTATTGAAGAAAGGATTTAATAAAGTAGTTATTAATAACTCTATTACTTACCCTGATAATTATATGACTAATTGGAATTTAAGACCATCACAAAATACAAATCAGCCTTATAATTGGAATCCTGTACAAACAAGCACAGGTAATTCATTTGTAATAGTTGATAATGTAGATGAAAATTATGCTACTTATGTATTAACTAGAGGGGGTACGCAATCTAGCAAAATGACTATCTTTAATACAGGTTTGCCTAAAGTATCTTTAGGTGATTCATTAGATTATACAATGACGTTCTTATTTGGTAGCGTTTCAGCTGTAAACGGATATGTACAATTTTTTATAACTCCAACAGCTGGTTCTGTATATTATATGGATTTTGATGGTTCTTGGTCAACTAATGCACAAAATAATTCTCTTGTACCTGCTAATCAGTCTTATGCTCCTTTTAATTTTAATGTAAAATCTAAACCATTCCCAATAGATGGGCAATTAAGTTTTGGGTTTTTCCTAGATTCTACAACTACATCAACTGTAACAGTTGGTAATTTTCAATTATCTTTTAGAAGCACATTAGAATCAGTAGTATATTCTGCTTATACAGATAACAATAAGCAATATGTCAATACAATAGATGTACCTTATGGTTTTTATGCACCAAGCGTAACTGGTACAGATGTAAACCCAATACAAATTGGTGCTTTATATCTTTCTAATGATTCAATAGCTATAAATTGGAGTAGGTATGGTGGCCCAGGTGGGGGTTTTGTTAGTTTACAAGAACTATTAACTCAGCAATTTATTAACATATATGGTAAAAATATTATAAATCTTGATTGTGATTTATCTAGTTATTCTACCACTAATGGTATCTTTAACGCATCTAAATTAATAAAGGCTACTGACACAGATCCTAGTCCTATAAATATAGCAAGTGATTCATATATGTTAGGTAATGCTACAATTTCATTTGTAGACAATCAAATAAATTCAACATTACTTCAAATATCAAATACAGAGATAGCTAGTACCAAAACAAATGATTATTATTACGAATCAAGTCAATTTTAAAATATGGCATCAGCAATTAACGGAACAAATATAGTTTTATACTATTTTAACCCAGCAACAAACGTTTCTGTAGCTTTTGGTGCTGCAACTAACTGTTCTTTTGAGACTAGCGTAGAGCAAGTAGAAGTTACTAGCCAAACATCTGCTTATTTTAGAGAATTTAAAAATGATATTATTACTTGGTCAGTTACTTGTGATGGATTTATAACTTTAAGTAATAACTACAACTATGCATATTTATTACAATTAGTTCTAGATAAAACACCAATAACAATTAAATTTGCAATAGATAACGATAATGGAGATGGTAGTAATACTTTAGGCAATACTATTCTTACAGGATTAACTAACTTAACATCATTATCTTTATCAGGGCCAGTTGAAGGTGCTTCTACATATAGTGTATCATTACAAGGAACTGGAGCTTATACAATAGGTGCAAATACTACAACTACAAGTACAACTACTGCAGCACCAAGTACAAGTACAAGTACAACTACTGGAGGGCCAACCACAACTACAACAACTATTGGAGGGTCAACTACATCAACAAGTACATCTACAAGTACAAGTACATCAAGTACATCAAGTACATCAACAAGTACAAGTACATCAACAAGTACATCAACAAGTACATCAAGCACATCTACATCTACTAGCACAAGCACATCTACAAGTACAAGTACAACAAGTACAAGTACAACGACAACGCAACCTCCTGTATGGTATGCTTTATTTAATTGTGCTACTGGTGCAACAGTCACTTCTACTAACTATCCTAATGGCTCTTTTTCGGTTAATGAACGAGTAACTGCAATAAGTCAAACATTTAGAATTGATAGTATTTATTATACTGATCCTAGTGGATTATATCTTTCTATAACAACCACAGGTTTAACTGGATGTCCTGCTACAACGACTACTACAACTACAACAACCTTACCACCTTTAGTAGTAACAAACGGAGCTGTAACTTGTTCAGGTATAACTGGAGATTGGAGGTCATCATTTACAGGTGGAACTGGAACTTATTCTTATGTAGCTTATGCTAATTCACAAGCAGCAGCAGCAGTTGCAATTGTTGCTGGGCCTAGAACTGCCTTAGGTGGAGGTGCTACTTTTTATGATTGGACTAGCATAGCTAATGGAACTTGGTATGTAGCTGTAATGGATTCTAATGGGGTTTATTCCGTACAAAATACACCAGTAGTAGTAAGTTGCACAACCACATCAACGACCACAACAACTACAACAATAGCTACCCCAGATGCTCAATTCTATTTAACTTTACAAACTGGAAATACTGGTTCTTTAGCAATTTATAAGAATGGAAATTTAAATACTACTTTAACTTCTAATGGTGCTTCGGTAACAATAGCAATGAATCCAACAGATACATTCTATTGTATAATAACACAAACTGCTAGAGCAGATGCTGCTCAAAGAGGGTATATAAATTCTCTTGATAATGGTAGCAGTTATGATTATGTTGAAACAACGGCTGGTAGTTTACCAAAATCAGCAACTTCAGCAACTGAAACAGTATTAACAGGACATTTGTACCAAGTGTATGGAACTTGTGGTGATGTATTATAAAAACTAAAAACGGATGAAAATAAGATTTGTATGTGCTCAACCTGCAACGCTTTACTATGCGTGGCAAGTAGAAGTAATGATTAACAACTTTAGTGCAATGGGAATAAATCCTAACAACATAGACATAGTATGTTGGCGAGATGGTTCTATTCCTATTGAATGGTCTAAACTAGCAAACAATTACGCAGCTAGATTTTTCTTTTATGATGATACTAGAGAAACTAAAAACTATGTTTCTTCTATTAGACCAAACATACTTAAGCAGCATTTTAAACAATTCCCTGAGTTAGAACAAGATGCTATCTTTTATCACGATTGTGATATAGCATTTACTAAACCTGTAGAATGGTATAAGTTTTTATATGATGATAATTGGTATGGTTCCGATACTAGATTCTATATAGGATACGAATACATAATGAGCAAAGGAGAACAAGTCTTAGATGCTATGTGTAACATAGTGGGCATAGATAAAGAAATAATTAAAGAAAACGAACGCAATTCAATAGGTGCTCAATATCTAATGAAAGGAATAGGATGGCAATTTTGGGATGGAGTAGAAAGAGATTGCGAAAGACTTTATAAAGAGATAAACGAATTAAGTGCAAGTATAAAAGTTGACAATCTAGCATACCACGAGCTTCAGATATGGTGTGCAGATATGTGGGCCGTATTATGGGGAGGTTGGAAGATGGGTAAGAAAACAATATGCCATCCTGATTTAGAGTTTGCTTGGGCAACAAGTACAGAAGAAGATTGGGATAAATTAAATATTTATCATAATGCAGGTGTTACTGATGCAGCTAATGGGTTATTTTACAAAGCACTTTACATGAATGAACTTCCTTATAATAAAAATCTAGAAATTAAAACAGGGACAGCATCTAAGAAGTATTATGAGATTATTCAAAAGCTTGAAAAAATATCAGTTTTATGTCATTAAAAAATGATATATACAAGCATGGTGATGTAATTATAAATATAACTGGACATGATTTTGGGGGGTTACTTAAAATGGGTGATATAATTGCCACCTTAAATGTATTACAATACATGAGGGAAATAAATGATAATCAAAATATTAAATTTTATATACCAAACAGTTCACTTCAGCAAAATAAAGATTATGTAATTTCATTTAGAAATTTCTTAATAGAAAATTCTAATTATATATCAAAAACAAAAGGTAATTTATCATTCGTTGGGTTCGTAGAAATATGGTCATTTAGAGAATTGCACCAGGATTTGATTAACATTAAAAATGATAATTGTAATTTACAAAAAAAGATATGCATTTTCCCATTAATTGATGCTTATTATAATACTGAAAGAAATTTCAGTAATAATTTATTTCAAAAAATAATAGATTCATTTTCAGGAGAGGAATTTAATCAATATCAAAAATTTATTTGTTTAAAAGGTGATATACCATTAGCAATACAATTAAAGGGGTTTGAATTATCTAGTGATTTTGATGCAAATTTAATTCATGCAACTACATGCGAATATTTTGTGGGGGGAGATACAGGTGTATCACATTTAGTAGGAGCAATGAATAATAACCCAAATAAAAAGTTATCTTTTTACTATAAATATGGTTATCATGGTGGATGGGCTAGTAGTTTTACTGCACCATTTCAGTATAATAAAGAAAATGTAAAAATGATTTATTTTAATGAAAAATCATCCTATGATGAAAACGATACTATTTTACAAAATTTAATTTGCTTTAATCCATTTATGAATAAAATAAGAATTGGAATAAAAAAAGATGGAGGATATGTTGTAGTCCAAGGGTATGAATATGATTTTATAATATCAGGAGGGGTAGGCTCAGATATATCCTTTGAATTAGAATTTATGAATATGCATCCACAAGTAAAAGGGCTTTTGTTCGATGGAACAGTTGAAAAGCCAGTATTGCCAAATAATTTGACATTTATAAATAAAAACATAGGACATGCAAATAATTTAATTGAATATATTAAAAATTACAATGATGTATTTTTAAAATTAGATATAGAAGGAGGAGAGTGGGAATTATTAAGTTCTCCATTTGTAAACTATTTACACAAAATAAAACAAATAGTTATTGAAGTGCATAATATATTTTCTAATCGTGATGTGGTTTTAAATTGCTTAAAAGCTATAAGTAAAACACATAATATTGTCCACGTACATGAAAATAATAATTGTAGAAATTTTGTAGACATTGCAGGTAATAAATACCCTGATACTATAGAATTAACATACTTAAGAAAAGATTGCAGGGTTTGGGGTTTAAATGAAGTTTCCTTTCCAATAGAAGGAATAGATTTCCCAAATGCCAATTACTCAGAACATAATATAAATTTTTACCCATTCAACATAAAAACAAATAAATGAAAAAAGTAAGTTTTGTTTGCACTAGCTATCGAAGATTTTATTGTGTTAAAAGAATATTATCCCAATTTAATGCTCAAACATATCCTAATAAAGAATTAATAATATTTAATACGGATGTTAAATTCCCTTATGAATTAGAAATAAACAATCCATTTATTATAGTTATAAATAATGACTTAGATTATCAGACAGGATTGCCTTATGAAAATAGAGGTCAAATATGTAGAGATGCAGTAACACATGCTACAGGAGATTATTTTATGTTAGCAGATGATGATGACATCTATTTGCCTTGGCATATAGAACAAGCAGTTGATGGTATAGAGGCCAATGGTAAAGATGCTTGGAAACCAGAAATGAGCTTTTTTGCATCAAAAACTGAAGTTAAATTAGTAATGAATACATTAGAGGCAAGTGTTATTGTTAAAATGGATAGAATAAGGGAGATAGGCTTTAGGTCAGATATAACAGGGTATGAAGGGTTAAGTTGGTACACTAAACTAAGAGATGAAGGTAATTTAGATGAGCATAATAAAGATTATTTGCCATCTTATTGCTTTAATTGGGGAGACCCTTCAGAAGTAGCTGGGCATAAACAAAGTGGCGATATAGATAATTTAGCAAACTTTGAAAACCATAAGAAAGCGTCTAATGACATGGCAACAGAACCATTAAAACCAATATCAGGGGAGCAATTAGATCAAGTTTACGATAAATATTACCAATTTATTATAAATAATATAGAACAATTTAATGAAATATATTATAAAAAATACTACAAAATGTGTAAAATTATCAAAATGAGGGTATTAGATTGAATATATGGAATTGTTTATTAATTAGTAAATTTGTAAAAATTATAAAGAATGTCCTGCATAAGCACCAATGCTGATTTTAGACCAGCTCAATACAATATATCTATTTGGAAAACTAATACTTGGAGTCAGATATTCCTTTTGACTGCTAATGCTGTGCCTATTGACTTAAGTACAGCAGCTGTGGAAATTGAGATTAGAAAGACAATTAGTTCTACTACTGTCGACCTTACCTTAACAGAAGGTGGTGGGGGAATCACAGTCGGTGGTCAGTATAACAATATGATTACCATTAACAAAGACATCAACTTAACAGCTGGTAACTATGTATATGATATGGCTGTTAAATTTTCTAATACTAATATTAAAACATATATCTGGGGTAACTTTATTGTTTATCAAGATATTACAAATATATAATGAGCACAGAAATAACAATTACAAGTACTACGATTGACATTAATGTTACCGAGTCACCAATAACAATAGAAGCTCCTTCAGGAGCCTATCCGTTACCTACAAGCGTTTTTAGTGTGTTTAGTAGAACAGGTAATGTTGTTGCTGCCGAAGGAGATTACACATTAACTCAATTAGCAGGGGTTACCATAACAAGTCCAGTTAGTGGTCAAGCCTTAGTGTAT
>Ga0208942_1000938_pt1 | contig 11025 bp, 11 predicted proteins | sample GreLakmeSU08MSRF_FD_187704 | JGI IMG/M metagenome (GOLD analysis project Ga0208942, IMG submission 187704) | Freshwater lentic microbial communities from great Laurentian Lakes, MI, USA - Great Lakes metaG SU08MSRF (SPAdes) | ecosystem: Environmental > Aquatic > Freshwater > Lake | place: Great...
ACTATCCAATTTAGATTATGACGTCTCAAAATTAAAACCCGGAAGCTATTTTGTGATTTTAAGAAGTGAAAATGTATTTTATACCTCTAAGCTATTAAAAATTGAATGAGATTGATCACGCCAATTAGTTAAAGTAAGATTTATTTATACCAGATCAGTTGTGTGAATATTGTATTTGAAGTACTACTTAAATCCTATGGGAATTGATATACTTTCTTGTATTGGTAGACTGATGATTTTTTAAATATTTCTGATAAATCCGTTTTGAAGCTAGAACTAGTTTTACAACCTAGTAATCCTCTCCACATCCTCCCTCAAAAGGTTCGATAATTCAGACCTTTGGCCCACAAGTAAAAAATGATAAAGACCTGTAATTTATATAGTTAAAGGTCTTTATCATTTTATAGGGGACAACAATGGGGACAACATTTACTCATTTAATCCTATCCAAACAACAATGAATTAAGATACTTCCACTATGGTTGGTGGAAATAAAAACCCTTAAATAAGTATCAACTTTCTTGGGGGGGTCTTTTATACCCTCCTTATAGTATTAGACCCTACCCCCCGTATGCAAAACCATATATGGGTCATTTCCTAAAAAAGACCCAAGGATCCCCTAAATGTAGGTTTTTCAGAAAAAATGTTTTTGAAAAATTTTAAAAATTTTACCCAAAAAGGTAATCCCCTCCTTACAATTCGATCAATAAATTTATGCTGAAGTTAGGCAGAAACTAACTTTCGTGATATTTATAAGAATGGAAAGTAGAATAACAAAAAAGAAAACAATTGATAAGGCTCAATTTATAGTATCAATGTTACCACCCGAAACATCCTCTGTTTTCGTTGTGAGTTACATTATCGAGCTTTCACCATTTGAACTTTCTAATTGGAATTCTAATACAATACACGCATTGGAATATCAATTGTTCAACTTTATCCCCAAAAAATTTTATAAAAATCTTCATTTTTATGTCCGAAGCTTGGAGATTGAATCTCTGAAGGAGAATCAAGAAATATTTACTTTACGGTTCATCTTTGTTTTAAATTTAAATTCAAAAAATGCAGAACAAATTGGAATAACATTCAGAAACCACCTAATTAAATCTGAAATTGGGGGTAATTTCAACATGAGAATGAGTTTTTTGGACCAAATAGACCTTTTTATTCTAATTAATCCAATTCAACTTTATTCTGATAAAACTTTTTTCCCTGATTGGCTAATGGAAATGATTATTGAAAGACCATTGATAGTATTACCAAAATCGTTTTTTGATGGGGAGTTATATAAAAATAAGTCATTCTATTGATGATTTTTTGCTGGAGAAAGACACTATGTTAGAAAAAATGAAAAAAGAACAAGATCGTTGGATTTGTTTATCTCTGAAAATAAACCTTCTTGTATTTCAGGTGAAGTTTCAAAATAAACCAAATGGATTCTATCGTTCTTTATCGTCGGGGGGCAACAAATTATTGGGTGTGTCCAACTTTGAATGGTTTCGCCAATCATTTGATCATGGATTTTATAGAAGTTCGATTCTGGGAACATATATTTCAATCATTTTCTTCTTAAAAATATCAGACCTCAATAAATATAATTCAGTTGTGCGCCAACTTAATATTAGAGTCCGTAAGCTAGGTGGCTTTTCATTGAATTTATCGGATATGAACAGTATTGATTATGCAGACAAAATATTATTGTCATCAAAAAATGGTAATTGTTTAAATGCCTATCAAAAGATATTAAAAACCTACAGAAACCAATAGGGTTCTTTAATCAACTTGTCGTTTTTGTAAAGTTCCATTTAGTTAATAATTAACTTTTTCACCTTCTGAACAGTTCCACTACTTCGATCTGTCAACTTCATAACTTTTCGAATAGAAAATCCTTGTTTTAATAATTTTATTGCTTCTTTGTTTTCTTTTAAGAAATCCGTCTCAGATTTAATTTGAATGCCAGGTTTTCTTCCTACTGGACGGTTAAGGGCAATATGTTGCCTGTATCCGCTTTGCAACCTTTGAACGATGGCAAATCTCTCCATTTCATTGACCGAGTTTAGAATCTGTACCATGAATTGGCTCAATGGATTAATGGTTCCATTTGAATTAAGAGTTTCTAAATTGTAATTCTTGATATATAAACTAATCTTGGCTTCATTCAGCATCTCAATTACCTGAAGTACCTGAACTGCATTACGCCCAATTCGCGAGAGTTCCCATGTGAGTACCTTTTCTATCCGATTACTCTTTATATAGGACATCATTGCCATGAGCACCTTTCTCTCTTCGTTTTTCTTCGCCCCACTAATCTTTTCCTCGAACACCTTCTCAACTGAATATCCCATTTTATCAGCATATTCTAAAAGTTCATCTGTTTGTCTTTGATAATCTTGGGTTAGTGTTGATACCCTTGAAAAAATTACAACTTTTACATTCATATTGTATCTACTTATTCTTTTAGATTACAAAGATACAATAAACTAACTTAAAATGATACATATTAAAGATTAAAATGATACATATTTATCTTTGATACATATTTATCCATATAATCAATATTGCAATACAAACTGAAATTAGAATAACGAAAAATGCTTTCCTTAAATCTTGAGAATAGATGGTAAAGTATTTAACAGGATTATCCACCATTGTCTTATTCATTTGGGGATAAGGTTTATGTTCCTTTTAATTTTGATTTAAAATAACGGTTTCGGGCTTGGCGAAGGTGGCGATTTTCACCATAAATGTTGATGCGGAGAACCAAACTTTGATTAACCACAAATGTGTCTGCGGAATACTGAACCGCCACTTTTGCCAAACCCGTGTTATCGGATGTTCTTCTTTCGTACGTGTCCGTTTCTGTTGGTTTAATAGTTTAAAAACAGTCCAAAACCAAGTCCCATATCGCTGTCGTAATGCGTTGTAAGTCCTATGTTTTTATTTACAATGTAGCGAAAACCTGCCATATATTCTTTGTCGGTATTTACCATAAATGAGGCTCTAAATCTTTTTGAAATTGGTATATCTTCTCTCATTAATTGTATTCTCACATTGCCATCGTGGAAAATTTCGGTTTGCAATATTACAAGCATTGGCAAAGTGTAAGCAACACCTAAACTAAATTGTCTTCTGTTGTCTTTGGTATTGATTTGTCCGAACAAGTTTTTTTCTCCGTGTGGATTTCCCATAGCGTCCATTTCTAATTTTCTGTAACGCCAATCAAAACCTATAAATGGCATTAACCATTGCATTTTTCCAATGTATCTGCCAATATGCGTTTCAGTTTCGTAGCCGTGATGGTCGTTGTAACCTAATCGCCATTCTGTGCCAATGCTCCAACGAGTACCTTGATACATTGCCATTCCATCGTTTCCATTTGTTGCAAAATCATTCTCTGCCATAAAATGAAATTTTCTGTCGTCCGCAAATAACTTTCGTTGAGCCAATTTTGGATTTGGTATTAATGGATTTGGTGCTTGATTTTCATAACTAAAAACTCTGCCCATTCCACTCATCATATGGTACAAAATATGACAATGAAAAAACCAATCGCCTTCGACATTGGCGTTAAATTCCAAAGTATCAGTTTCCATTGGCATAATGTCCACAATGTTTTTTAGTGGTGCATTTTCGCCTTGTCCGTTAAGTACACGAAAGTCGTGTCCGTGTAAGTGCATTGGGTGTCGCATCATTGAGCCATTGTAAAGTACAATTCTAACATTTTCGCCTTTTTTGATAAGAATTTTATCCGTTTCAGAAACTACTTTATTGTCCAAACTCCACACATATCGGTTCATATTCCCTGTGAGTTCAAACTTTAATTCTTTTACTGGTGCATTTTTTGGTAAAGAAGTATTAGTAGGCGATTTTAACATTGCATAATTCAGCGTTACAATATCTGCCAAAGCATTTGCATTGTATCGGTTTGGGTCGTTGTCGCTTTGTTTTGGTTTGCTGTCGCCTGTAATTTCTGGATACATTACCACATTCATATCCATTTGGTTTAGGCTCATATTCATTCCCATATCGTCAAGGTCGCCATTCATTTTCATCATATCGTTCATCATCTTCATTCCTTCAAAATACTTTAATCTTGGTTGTGACGATTTCAATTGTTTGATGCCATTGCCGATATAAAGTGTAGCTGAATTTGTTCTGTCTTCGGTGGTTGCCAAAAATTCAAAAGCCGTATTTTCTGCTGGAATAGTTACAATAATATCATACGTTTCAGAAACTGCAATGATTAATCTATCCACTACCACAGGTTCTACATCATTACCATCATTAGCAACTACGGTAATTTTTCCACCTGCATAAGTAAGCCAAAAATATGAGGAAGCGCCACCGTTGGAAATTCTTAAATGGACTTTATCGCCTGCTTTTAATTCTTTTCCATCAATGTTTGTAAGGTCGGTGCTTGGTTTTCCATTTATAAATATTTTTTCATAATACACATCGCTGACATCCATTGCCAACATTCTTTTCCATTCGTTTTTGAGTTTAGTTTTAAAATGTCCTGCTTTTATAGCTTCGCCATAACTCTGTACTGAATTTTTTTTCAAAGCAGGATAATCATTGGCATTGTGCAACATTCTGTGAATGTTTTCGGGTTTTACATTTGTCCATTCGCTTAAAACGATGGGTAAGGTTGGCAAATCATCAATACCTTTTCTAAATGTTTTATCATCCGATTTTTTAAGCATTACAAAATTTCCATACATACCAATTTGCTCTTGCAAACCCGAATGGCTGTGATACCAATGTGTACCATTTTGAATAATTGGAAAACGGTAAATGTGCGTTGTATTAGGTTTGATAGGCATTTGCGTAAGATTAGGAACGCCATCTTCTTTGTTGGGCAAAAATAATCCGTGCCAATGTAAAGAGGTTTCTTCTTTGAGCAAATTATGAACGTAAATTTCTGCCGTGTCGCCTTCGGTAAAAGTTAAAGTAGGCATCGGAATTTGTCCGTTTACCGCAATAGCTCGTTTTTCTTTTCCTGCAAAATTTACTAACGTGTCTTTTACATAAAGGTCATAACGTACTACTTTTTGGGCATAAATTATTTGAGTTGCAAATAGCAATAAAACTATCGGCAACAGTTTTTTATAAATATTTTTTTGATTATCCATTTTATGAATTTCATTTTTATATCATTTTTAAAATCATCAATCCACTCATCGCAATCATCAAAGCATCTTCGATAATAGTAACGGTACTCATTGGTAAATTGAAAACAGCACCCAAGCAAGCACATTGTATTTTCTTTTTGTTGAGTACTGATTGCAAAACACCAATGATACTAATTGACATTACAAGGAATGTAACTATATTGGTAACAATTGGATTGAAATTGATTAGATAAGCAACTCCCAAACCCAATTCTACAAAAGCGTAAATGTAAGCCCAAATTGGGATGCGTTTTGCTACCACATCATACATTACATAACTTTCGGCAAATCCTTTTAGGTTTAAAAATTTAAAAAAAGAAAAGACTAAAAAGAAACCCGCCATAAAGTGTTGCATTGCTTCTGTTGTGTTGAAATTTTTAGATTGTAATTGTACCAAAACCGTAACCAAACTGATGTAGAAAAATATCAATAAAATGGGTTTGTAGATTTCAAACCAAGATTTTGTTTGTTCTGCAATTTCGTTGTGATGCGTTGCCGAAATGGTATATTTTGGGTCTAATGCTTTTTGCAAATCAGACAAAGCAATGTGCTTATCCATTGTAATGGTAGCCGAGTTTTCATCTTTTGAAACTTCAACATTTGTTACATTTTCCACCATTAGCAAAGCCGATTTTACTTTTGCTTCGCAACTGGTACAGGTCATTCCTGTGAGTTGATATGTATGTGTCATAATTATTTTGAAATTTAAAAAATGGAGTAGCCGTTTTATTTCAGCTACGCCAAATTTGAATTATTTAATTGTTTCTACCGTTTTACCACAACTCAACATTTGTGAACCATAATATGGATTTTTTACAACATTTTCTTTGCTCAACCAATTTGCACCCTTGCCATCATTTGCCATTGGGCAAAATTGGTAGTAAGTAGGTGTTTCAGTTTTTGAAACTTTGAGAAGTGCATACATATTTTTGGAAAGTGTCATAAAATGGTCTCTTTGATGAGAAGCATCTTTTGTGTCTGCAATGTGTTCAGCATCAAAAGCCAAATCTTTCATTACTTTCATCCAAACTGTATGTTCTTCAGTTGTCAATTTGTCCATTTTTACAGCATTAATTGATGTTAGCAATTCTTTTGCTTTTCCAGATGATGAATTTCCGTCTGTTTTTACTAACGCATCTTTTACTGCAAAATAATTGTCAAAAACTGCTTTAAGTTGATTTACTTCTTGTTTTACTTCTACTGGCTTTTCGGTTGTTGTAGTTGTTGAATGATTATGTCCTGAATGGTCATCAACTTTTGTTTCTACTTTTGGCGTTTCGATTTTAGCAACTACTTTTTTTACACGGTCATATTGGCAACAACCTGGAAGTTTTGAGTAAATATCGTCAGGTGCAAGAAATTTGTCGCTATCGTAACCACTTAATGCAATTCGCTTTAAAATTTCATCTTGGGTAGTTTTTTTTGCATCGTAAGTAATGGTAGCCATTTTGGTGTCTTTGTTCCAATCTACTTTGGCAATTTTCTTTTTATTGCCTGCCTTTTCAATGGTTGTTTCACACATACCACAGTTACCATATATTTTTACGCTTTCGGATTTAGCGTTTTTGATTTGAGCGTTAAACGCTGTGAACGATAGCAATACAGTTATTGCCATCAATATTTTTATTGATTTCATTTTTTGAAAATTTTAAATTTTATAAAGATTTGTTGTCACAAGCAAAGAATTTGCTTTCAATTGGACAGTCCTATGGCTGTTAAAGTAAGAAATTAGCCTATATTAGGCGGTTTCCAAATGGAAATAAAACCATCAGAAAGATAGTTTTCGTTGTAGTGATTTTTTATTTTTTTGCTTTCAACAAAATAGGTTTTTGTTCTTGGTGTTGTCCAAAAAGACAATACAAATGCACAGTTTGAACTTGGACAACTACAAGAAGAATGTCCACATTTTCCATCACAACCTTTGTTGTTTTTGTCGCTTTTGGAATTACTTTCTTTGCAACAGTCTTTTTTGTTGTCTTTTTCGTTTTCAGCTTTTTTACAACAAGATTTTTCCGTTTGTGTAGTTTTTGTTCCACAAGCATAAGTCAGCGTTGGTGTCGCAAAGAAACCAATTGTCAAGATTATGAGTAATAAGTGAAACTTTTTTGTCATTCTGTTTTTATAACGGTCAAAGTTACAAAATAGTTTTCATTTGTCTGACTTTCGATGTTTACAGGGTTTCTTTTAGAATAGCCGATAACTTATATATAACCCCCATTTTTTGAGGCTTACCTCGCAAATGGGTTGGCTAAGCCTCATTTTATGAGGGTTATCAAATATAATTATTTTTATTTTGTAGGCAACAAGAAAACTCACCTAAAAAAATAGATTGGTAAATTAATAATTACCTATTTCAAGATCCAATCCCCCAATATTCAATATCAACATCAATATCTTTTACAAACTCAACAACGAAATCAGTATGGTGATGATTACAAAATTCATTAAGATTCTTTCTCCGAATGGTTTCTTGTAGCCATTTTGTTCTTTCACTGAAGTTGACAAAAACTTTCTTTGTTCTTAATTCTACTTCAGTGGGGTAATCAATTATAATTGTCATATCTCTTAATTATTTAAATAAAACTTACTTCTAAACTGTAATGTACATTCTCTTGTTAGTTCAGGGTATGATTCACTGATACAATTATATATTCTTTCTATAAGTAGACGATACCCCTCCTTTTTACCTACTTTAGAAAAAATCAAACCCAAACATTGATCGTAAGATGTTAATTCATGCCGAATATAATTAACAGTTAATCTCTCTAATTTCGATTGATTAAAGTCTCGAAATGAACTGTAACCTTTGTAATCGTCTTTATTTTTATTATAATTATCTATTACAAGCGGAACAAGTTCATTTCTTGGGATAAATTCGACAGAAATAGGAAACTCGGAAATCTGAATCAAAAGATTATCTTTTTTTGTTTCAACCATTTTCGCTGAACTTTTTCTGCGTAATATAGTTTTTTGAAAATCAATTAAAAATTGTTCATTTTTCTCAATTGACTCGACCCTTGAGATTTTATAAAGTTTCATTTTGCTTGCCTGCTTATAATGGGGGTTGTTTCTAATTTCGTCTGGCACTGGCATGTATTTTTTAATTAATCTGTCTGTCCATTTTCGTACTGAAATAAGATCGGTTTTGGTAATAAATTGTTTTGTCATTTTTTTTTATTTTTTTAAGGTTTTTTAAAATGTTAAATCTTTTTTTTTAAAAAGTCAAATTATATTTACTTTTTTTAATGTTGGGGTATATTTATTATTGAATCCTGAACGGTAGAATTAAGACGGGAGCGGGATTCGAAATAAATGAACTACTCCGGGATCAAGCCAAAGTTTAACATCAGCACAAAGTCGGAAGATGTGGTTTGGGGGTGAGTGACCACTCCAAAGTTGTCGACAGATATTGGTTTTCACTGACACCAATATAGCCTCTCAATCTAACAAGGATTGAGTGTGTGAGTGTCCCCCTGAATCAATTGATTTAGGTAGGGTCACTCACGCAACCAACTCATCAACAGGGAATTTATTAATACTATTAAATAATTTTAATTAATAATACAATATTTAAATATAAGCATATATTGAATTTAAATTATCCTGAATGCTAACAATGGATTCAAAAGAAAAACAATATTATTTAATTCCGAATTCTTCATATAACAAGCCACTTAGTTCCTCCTGATGGTTATCTTGTGTATTCTCGTTTGAATACCTTTTATCTACTTTTTAATTTTGATTAAAAATCTCAAATGTGAATAATTGTTGATTTTCATTTTCATAAAGTCATATCAAAATGTGCAGACCAAATTACTATGGATTTATGCAGCAATTCCAAAAGGATCTTTGATTTCATTTTCCAATAGGAATTTATCTTGGAAATAATCCATTCTAACATATTCTGGATATAATTTGTTATATGTAACCCGAAAACCAAATTTTCGAAAAAACTTAGTTTGGTTTTTTATTGGATTTTTAATAAACTCTCCCCTGTTATTGATAAATCCTGTACACTCCAAAAAAACAGGTGAAATATACCCTAATGTTTCGTAAATGAAAAGAAATAAAGTGTTCATTAATAAAGATCCAATACCCTTTCCTCTATCAGACGATCCAATAATGATTATTGTTATTTCAATACCATTATTGTCACTTGGTGCAATTCGGATTACAGAATCTTCGTATTGAACTAATCCAATTGAAATTGTTGGGTGCTCTGTTACTATTGTATTTTGCCCTTTAGTTACTGCAGAGCGAACTAATTCGCAAGATGTGTAACATTTATATTCTTCTGTTGTTAGTTCATCTATTATTGCAAGGTTATTCTTAAGGTTGGTAAATACTTCATTAGATTCTATTTTTTTGAAAATTATCTTTTTTGCTTTCATGGAAATAAGGTTTAAATGTTGTTCACTTTAAATGGTTTTATTCACGAAAATCTACTCTTGGTCAAGTGAGAAAACCTATTTTGATTTACGAATCAGATACCTTCTGATTAGAGGTTGTAGGAAAATAATAATTGAATTAATTTTTATTAAAACAACCAATTGGAATCCATAATCAACTCTATACCATTATTCATATCCCCTTCAATTTCAAATATTTTCGTTTGGTGCTTTTTGTTTTCATATAAGTTGACTTGCACTTCTTGTTCTTCAAATAATCTTTTAATTGATTTTTTTGAAAATTCTAAACCCAACACATAATATAGATTTACAAATCCATTACTAGCATCAAATAATTTATCAATAATAACAGACAGTTCTTCATTTGGGTTATGAAGTCTTATTTTTTGTTGACCTATTTGTACAAGACCAAATACAATAGTATTTTCTTTAATTTTCATTTTTTCATTTTTTTTGTTAGTATTTAAAGTTTTCAAAGGGGTTTCTTTCAATCGAAATTTCTTGATTGAACCAATCATCCTCGTCATAAATTTCTCCATCTGAAAGCACATATTGTTTATTCTCATCATCGAATGTGATGTCAATGATTTCACCATTTTCATTTTTATAAACTGGATTACTCTGTATTTCCAACAAAAGTCCATTATTAATATAATTAACACCAGCAAATAGACAACCTGGTTCTATGTATTCCAATTGAAACGACAATGATGGAAATAAAATAGAAACTCTAATTAAAAACTGAATTGGTGGACTCCACGCTGATTCAAAATCAAGAATATAAAATGATTTTTCATCCGTTGACCATTCAAATCCAATATCATCACAGTCCCAATGAGTACCCCAATTGGAACATCTCCAATCAGACCAATTATCAAAACCATAAATGTTGATTAATTCTTTTTTTTCATTCTCTGAGAGATTTTCTTCTAATAATCTTTCAGGTGTGGGAATGTAGTTTGAAATTCTCCAAACTTTTACCTTTTTTCCTTTAATAATTTCTGTATTTCTTCCTTGTTCCATGAATTTTAGAAATTCAGATTCGTAACCATTACTTTTTACGATGAGTTTGTTATCACACCAGTTTGGCATATTTTTAAGTTTTAATCCTACTTACATAATTCTTTATTCACGAAAATCTACTTTAGGTTAGTAGGGAAAACCTATTTGGATTTACGACTTGGATTACATTTATAATCTTCAGTGTTTTTCTTTATAAATCATAGATGATTTAATTCATTTAGTCAAATTACTTTCACCTTTTTTTTCTCGTTGAAGAATTATCTATTTACTTTTATTTTTCTTTTCTTAAAATACAATATAGCATCTAGCATACTAGCTTTATTATTTCTTTTTATTTTAACTTTTTTGGAAATTCAATAAATAATTTTTCATTCTTTATTTTTAAAATATTCAATTAATCTTTTACTGGCTTTGCTAGGGGT